>OCTW011610197.1_pt1 | contig 15404 bp, 17 predicted proteins | sample 1539671 | NCBI WGS metagenome assembly OCTW01 (sample SAMN02144230, study PRJEB22623) | gut metagenome | biome: sheep rumen | host: Ovis aries | place: New Zealand
TCGCTGATCTGAGAGAAGAATTAGTTCTGCCATAAACACCAACACTCTCAATAACTCTTGGCGTTTGATCACCGGCACGGGTGAATTCACTAGCAAATATTTCGGGGGCTTTCAACGCTATCTCGCTTGCCTCGCTCACAGAAATGACATGATTTTCAGAATACAAGGCTCTCAAATTAAGGCCTTCCACAGATTCCTGTTTGACTGAATCAAGTGCTTCATTTTCTTCTATATCGTCCTTACAACCTGACAATACATTCATCAATAAGACAGACACTAACAAATAAGCTTTCTTTTTCATATTTAATCAAAATTTATAACTTGTGTAGTTGATAAAATCTTTCCGTTCTCAAAATAGATTGTGATTGCTAGATTCTGTGTTCCTTTGAATGCCATCGTGTTGTCCAAATGGAATATCAAACCATGTCTATTAAACAATAAAGTTAAATCTTCCTTCGTATACTCTGAAATAAATTTATCTTTGTCTGTATACTGATCATTAGTATCCTTGTACCCACTTTTTATAAATAGATAATGGCTACGAGTATTCAATTTGACTATATCAGAAAGTTCTGTTCCTTTTGGATGTGATGCATCTATATCCGCATCAGAAACCACGGAAATAGAATCAATGGCTACAGAAATGGCACCTTCACGTCCTATAGAAGTCTTTCTATTGTACCCAATGTCCCCATACTTTTTTGCCAGAGCCTCGTATTGTGCCTTGTCAGAGTCATGATTCTGGTAGATACACTTCCCTTCAACACAAATGGTTACCACAGGTTCCGAATCAAGATACTTGCCTTCTTTCAACACCAAAGTATCTGGCACTACATAGTATGGGATACAAGACTCCGCATATTCAGTAGCAACTCCTGAATTATTATTTCCTTCATCCTCATTTTTGTCACATGAGCTTGCGAACGCAAGTATCGAGATTAAACCCACACACCTCACAATTTGTCTGAAAATCTTTTTCATATAAAATTAATTTTAGTTGTTATCATAAGTATTTCTCTGTATTATCTGTACACACAGTACATTTCGTTTTTATAACGATAATCTCGCAATTCAGAGAAAGGGGTATTATCATATAGATAGGCATCCTGCATATTAAAGCAACCTGCAGCAAAATATCCATTGCCATCACCGCTGTAACCCCAATTATTGTGAAAGTAGTTTTCATCATAGTATGAAAATGTACTTGTATATTCTCCCGTGCTTGTATTAATTCTGTAGTTCTCTTGCTTATAATGGAGTACAATGCAACCATCAATTACCCAAGCATGACCTTTTTCATAATGAGTTGTCTTCCACCACAATTTACCCGTTGTTCTTTTTACCCTGAAGCCATCCACCAAAATAGGGTGTCTCAATTCAATTGCATTTCTAACATCTGAGGAATTGAATGATTTTGAAAATGCCTTCTTATATCCAAGACGTCCCAACAAATTATATGCGTCAGAAGTTTCGGCTCCACTTCCATCGCATCCGTATTCCATCCCCACTTCTCTTCCAACCTCTCTCATCAGTCTAGCAACATTTTCCTGATTAGAATATGTAATAGGTTCAGGTTCGGAGCTCATACTATCCCAATTCATAGCATACTGATTTAGCATTGACGGATATTTCCAGTACGACATAATCTGAGCTGTTGCCGTAGCTACACATCCAACCGGAGCTTTACCAGTTGTACAAATTTTGTCAACATGCATGTTATAAGGATAACCTTGACTCCAAGTGACCTCCAGCAAAGGACCTATTCTACTCTCTGATAATAACTGATAAGCTGTACCAGTATAAATAGCACGTGTCTCTGCACTCTTTCCATCAACCACATAAGAGTTTTTCTCGGAAATAGCTAACATAGAGTCTTTTGTCGCTTCAAATTTCTCTATGGAAAATTCAACATAATTCTGCATCTGCTCCAAGGCAAATTGCAATCCTGAATTATCCACTTCATTTTCAAGAACACCTTCATCAACGTATGCTAATAGTTGTGTCGGGATACGATCATCAGCGGCGACAATTGCAAATCCCCGGTTATCTTCAAAATTAAAGACATAAACCAAGGTATCTCCACTCGCACTCGCTGATCTGAGAGAAGGATTAGTTCCACCATAAACACCAACACTCTCAATAACCCTTGGAGTAAAATCATTAGCACGGGTGAATTCTCCAGCGAACATTTCAGGTGCTTTCAAAGCGATCTCGCTTGCCTCACTCACCGAAATAACGTGATTTTCAGAATACAAGGCTCTCAAATTAAGACCTTCAACTGCTTTATGTTTGAATGAATCAATAGCATCATTTTCTTCAACCTCATCATTACAACTTTGTAGCACATTCATCAACAAAACTGCTGATAACAAATAAATTTTGTTTTTCATTTTTTAATTAAATTTTACTGTCTGTGTGGTTGATAATTTTTTTCCATTCTCAAAATAAATTGAGATTGTTAAATTATGTGTACCTTTAACTACCTTAGTGTTGTCAAAATGAAATCCCAATCCATGTCGATTAAGCAATAATGTGAAATCTTCTTTCGTATACTCTGATATAAATTTATCTTTATATGTATACTGGTCTGTGGTGTCCTTATATCCACTTTTCACAAAAAGATAATAGCTACGAGTATTCAACTTGACTATATCAGAAAGTTCTGTTCCTTTTGGATGTGATGCATCTATATCCACATCAGAAACCACCGAAATAGAATCTATGGCTACAGAAATTGCTCCTTCACGTCCTATCGGAGCCTTATTGTTGTACCCAACGTCCTCATACTCTTTTGCCAAAACCTCGTATTGTTCCTTGTCAGAATCCTGATTCTGATAGATAACTCTTCCTTTTACATTAATAGCTACCCCAGGCTCTATATCTAACCACCTACCTTCTTTCAAAGTCAAAGAATCCGGTTCCACATAGTAAGGGATATAAGATTCAACGTAAACATACGGGCTATCCCATCCTTCTTCAACATCTTCTTTGCATGAGCTTGCGAACGCAAGTATCGAGAATAAACCCACACACCTCACAATTTGTCTGAAATTTTTTTCCATATAAAATCTATTTTAGTTGTTATCATAAGTATTTCCGTTAGTGATTTTTCGCAAGACGCATTAACTTATTTTGTCTATCAATCTTCACTAAACTTAAATAACACGACAAAGATACAACAAAAAAAAATGTCACTCGCAAATATTCGAGCGACATTAACCTATTTTAACATTACTTTCGTTTTTCAGAAGTTGTTTGATTTTAATTATAAAACAAAAGTAAATCTATCATTCCCTCTCAAAATCACCGCTATAAATATTTCTGTAGCCAAACGTCTTCTGCACCACTCCATTGTTTAGCAAGAAGATGGTCGGGACACGTGGAGCCACCTCATACAGAGAGTCCTGATCCATCGTGATGACGTTTCTGCGTTTCACCTTCGTCTCAACAAAAAATGAATCTATCCTCTCCTCAATTGGTTTAGATGTCTCATGCGTATGGCTGAAGACGGTGAGAATCTCGTCGTCTTGCCACTTATAACGTGTGAATATTCCTTCCATCTTGCGTGCCGCCATCTTGCACATTCCACAATGCGTGCTCAACACACATATGACCTTATCTCCTTCCAATGCCGACGGGAATTTTTCCTGCAACATCTCCGTCAACTTCTCCTGACTATACTCTCTCTCTTTTACCAGTCGCATGAAATCAGGTCGGTTGATCGCAAAAACTGAGACCACGGAGACAAGAGAAACAACCACAATTGTGATGATCCAATTTTTCTTGCTCTGCTTCAAATATTTTGCCAAGCGATGTCCCCAAAACAGGAGCATCAACATCAGAAAATTCTTCGACAACGATTTGTCTGGCGGAAGATCAAACACTTCTCCCATACAATGGCAATTGCCCGTGTGCCCCTGCTGAATCTGAACAATGAGGAAGATGGAAAACACCAACAACATCGCTCCTGCCACATAATCCGCCCACTTGATATTTGCCAACAAAGCTATGCCGACCGCCAGTTCCGCGGCAATAATCAAACGTGACGCCACTGCGGCAACCTCAAATGAGACTACCTGAAACTCATACAGATACATCTCAAATGCTGCCATACCCAACAGCTTGAGTATGGCAGAAATGATAAACAGCACTCCGACCGCTACAGTCGGGACATACCTACTTAACCTTGCAACTTGCATCGTTTGTGCTTAATGATGAACAACTGCCCTCAACATCATACTCTTCATACTGCTCGCCACTTTTTGTTGTGCATACACAATCATTCTCTTCTTCCATTACACATGAAGCCAAACTGAACAGACAAAATGCTATCAAAAATGCTCTCATTGTTTTTATATTTTTACCAACATTATATTCCTACGGAATAAAAATCCCTATGGGATTATTTTTTTATTGCCTCAATAATCTTTGCTGCGGCTCTGTCGCCCACTCCTGCATCCCCGACAATCTTTCGGAGTGCTTCATAATCTGATTTCATCTCTTGCTGTGCCTCATCAGTAAGCAATCGACGCACTTCCTTCTCCACTTTCTCCGGAGTGAAATCTTCAATTATCAACTCCTTCACCATCTTTCTGTCGGCAATCAGATTAACAAGCGACACTTGGTCGACATGGATGAACAACCGCAGTATATCATGGACAAGTTTGCCGCCTCCGATGTGATAGACTACAGTCTGTGGCGTGCCAATCAGTGCGGTCTCCAGAGTGGCTGTGCCCGAACATACAACCGCCACTTTCGCCTGTGTGAGCAGACGATATGTAGCGTCATGCACCACCATCGCCTTAGCTCCGGATTCCTCTATGATTTTGTCGTAAAGGGATTCCTCTATCGACGGTGCTCCAGCAATCACAAGCTGATAGCCATCTATTTTCTTTGTCGCCTCCAGCATTTTCGGCAACGACGAGCGGATCTCCTGCACACGGCTTCCTGCCAGCAGAGCTATAATCGGTTTGTTGTCGAGATATTGCGACGTTACAAACGAGTCGAATGTCTCATCTTGGTCGGGACGGTTGTACACCGCGTCGGCACATGGATTGCCTACATAATCGACATTATATCCGCGTTTTCCAAACCAATCCACCTCAAATGGCAGAATCGAATAGACCCTGTCGACATATTTCTTTATATTTTTCAGACGGTACTCCTTCCATGCCCATAATTTTGGAGCTATATAATAATGTACGGGAGTGCCGGGAAGATTTTTCTTCACAAATTCCGCAATCTGGAGGTTGAAGCTCGGATAGTCCACCAAGATCACGATGTCCGGTTTGAACTCGACAATCGCATTCTTGCAATCCTTCATGTTCTGCAGAATTTTTCCAAGATGTGTGATGACGGCGATGAATCCCATATACGCCATGTCACGGTAATGCTTCACAAGTTTGCAACCCTCATCATGCATCATGTCGCCACCCAGCCCCATGAATTCAGCCTCATGGTCCTTCTTTTTCAACGCTTTCAGAAGTCCAGACGCATGCAGATCTCCCGAAGCTTCTCCTGCTATAATAAAATACTTCATCTGTCTAACTTATCAACCTATAAATGCTCTTGCGGCAAAGAGTCCGAACAAAAAGAATGTGGCGACTACCAAGCCTCGTGCCAGTTTCCATCGTTCCGTCTTATACATCCAGAAGAACACAAACATGTTCGGCATAAGCGAGACTATGATGTAGGGATAAAAAATCGCATTTCCCGCCACCTTCCACGAATAGTCTACCAATTCCGACATCGCATAATGAGTCTCACGATAGACAAGAATCATCAAAAGGATAGCCGGCAAAACGAGTCCGACGATAAAGCCAAGCAAAAAATTGTCGCCACTTTTCTTTGTGCCGATATTGCCTTTCGAATCGATATAGAATTTATTGTATTCAATCATAATTATTATTTTTTCTTTCTGGACAAAATCTCAAAGTCATATCTGTAGTGACGGGAACAATCGACACATAGTTGTTTTCCAACGCGTATAGATCCGTGTCCGTACGATCCTTGTCGAGGTTGTGGAATTCACCAAGAAGCCAGTACTCATCCTCACCGTCGGCATTCTTACGTAGTTCAAAATCCTCGCTCCACTTGCCTCTCGCCTGATTACACAGCATCACACCTTTCACGTCGCCATCAGGAATATTCACATTCAGGCATACAGGAAGACCGGAGAATGTGTCAGCGTAATAGCTGTCATACTCACCGTCGTAATATTTCTGAAGCACATACCTTACGATATCTTTTGCGGGTTCAAGGTCGGCATTTTCATCAAGGTTGCAGATAGAAAAACCGATTGATGGGATTCCGATGATATTGGCTTCAAGTGCAGCTCCCATAGTGCCGGAGTAGATTATATTGACAGAAGCGTTTGAGCCATGGTTGATTCCAGACAAGACAAGCGGACGCTCAGCATTCTTGAAGACAGTCTGGACCGCAAGTTTCACACAGTCTGTGGGAGTACCATTACAAGAGTATAGAGTGACGTTGCTCAGCCTTCCCACACATTCAAATTTCAACGGTTTGTTGCACGAGATAGCGTTGCTCATTCCAGAGCGTGGGCCATCCGGAGCGAAGACAATCACCTGGTCGAATTCACGAGCCACTTCTGTGAGAGCCCTTATACCACTGGCAGAAATACCGTCGTCGTTTGTTATTAAGATCATATTATTCCTTTACTCATTGATTCCAAACGACAAAGATAAACAATAAAAGCCAAATAAAGAGTCGAATATCTACAATATTACCTTGTTTATGGCATAAAGCAATCTGCCCGTCAACTTCATCTCAGCAACGTCACATGACCATAAATGACAAAATCGGAATACTGTACATCTATAGTATACCAATAATCTGTGGATGGAAGGTCACGTCCATTTTTGTTTTTTCCGTTCCATGCGTTGTCCAGACCGTATTCCGTCGCCTCATAAACATTATTACCAAATCTGTCGTAGATTCGGATCATTGCGTCAGGATAATATTCAATGTTCTTAATAAGCCAAACATCATTCTCTCCATCTCCATTAGGTGTAAAAAAATCACTTGGCTCGAGTTTTGGCATATCTGGAATCAGATGCAATTCCACAACACTGTCACATCCATACGAAGATTCAAAAGTTGCAGTATACACGCCCCTATCACAAACCGTCTCACCTCCAAAATCAAAAGACTCCCCAAACGGAATATGTTGAGTAACCTTATTCTTAAATTTCGGTATCACCGTCACATTGACTGGAGCGACGGGATAAATCAAACCATCTTTTTTTATTTTAAGGGAATACTCTCCTGCTTTATTCTGATTCATCTTCGAAACGACAGGACATTCCAATGTCGAATGAAAACCATTCGGGCCGCTCCATATGTATCCTGTCACTCCAGAATCTGGAGCGTCACCAATTGAAAGGAACAAAGAATCTCCTTCACAAATTGGTCCGTTCTGCTCAATGAAAGCAGGCAACAACGGCTCCTCAACAACTTTAACATTGAAAATTTTTGCACATTGTCCAGATTCCGCCGTCAACTTGTAATCCCCTGCCTTAGAAAATTCAACATCCTTAAATTTCGCTACTGTTCCCTCCACTATCCTTATAGTTGTGTCGACAGGAGTATTTGTTATAACGCTCACATATACAGGCACTTCATCCGATTTCAAGCCATCATGAGTGGTAATTTGTACATAATAAATGCCTGAATTTGCTTTTTTTACATTAGCTATTTTGGGAGAAACTTCATTTGATTCAAAGCCATCTGGTCCCCACCATTTACATGATGCATATTCAGGCATATTATTTACATACAAATTTATATCCTCTCCCTCACATACAGGAGAATTACTACCAGCATCAACTATCACATTGCAATCTGTAGATGCCGAACCACTGATCTTGGAAAAACAAATATTTCCTGCTGTACCCGAAAAATTTGTCACCATTATAATATACCAATCTCCTTTTTGGGCATTACTGATAAAACAAGACTCTGAAGCACTATTAGAAAAACTGCAATCCGCCATCTGTCCTATTGGAAAGGCATCATGATTTCCATAGAAACATTCATATTCAACATCCGATTCGGAACGACGTTCCACAGACTCCTTACAATCCGATATTTTTTCTTTACTTTCTATTTTTTGTATTGCAGTGGCTGTAGGTCCGACAGCAAACTTGGACTCACACTGATCCAACTGCATTTGTTTACAATCATTCGTTGTGTTAGGCACCAAACAATCCACAAAATATGCATCTGCATTGGCACAGACATTTTCAAGCATCGCTTGTTTTGAGTCTCCCTTAAAAGGTCCCCAACATGCGAAATCTATATCTGCATAATTCGAATGTGATATTTTCATCAATAACTCTCCAGGATGATCTATCTTTATAGCATACCAAGCAGGAGATGGAGTCTCATCAACACAACCAATTCCATGGGTATACCCCTTTCCGGTCCGTTTGTTCGGACGCAAAGGAAAAAAGGAGACTTCTTCATGTGAAATTCCAGCTGGATATACAATACCCAAATCATTGGCACCAGTACAAGCGGTGACAACGTCAGTATATCGGCTAAATGGACAGGCACCAAAAACATATGATGCGCTTAATCCAATAAGTATAAAAAAAATTCTAACTACAGCATTCATCGTCTTGTTGTGTTTTGTAAAAGTAAAATAGATACTATATAAATCAATAATGTCGTGTTTGTTTGCAAAGATAGTATTTTCAGCAATAGAACAGTCGCAGAATGTGATTTTTAACATAAAAATACAATTTGTTACTAATATTAAATCCTCAAGATTCTTTTCTATAAACAAGGTCGCACAAAAGTCCGCAAATGCAAAAAAGCAAAATTCGCACATTCAATAACATTTCGCACATCCAAAAGCAGAGCAATCAAGCAAAACAAAAACAAAATATCTGGTATCGCATCCAAATGTATCTGCTCAACTCAAAATCTACGCTCTTACATTTCGTAAACACAAAAAGCCCTAAACATTACAAAACGTAAGCTTTTATAATCTCCAACCTTACAAAATGCAACTTATTACAAAAATCAACATACAAAATGAGTGCTTTAACGTCTCAGAATATAAATTCATCATACCTTTGCAATGTAATCGAAAGGGAAACTGATTATAAAACGATATAAAACGCATAATAACGAACTGAAATTTTTACATATCCCCAAGATTACAAACGAACTGATATTAACACATAAAACGAAAAGGACTATGAAAGTGTTGAAGATTATGGCTGCAGCCTTGATGAGCGTGATGGCATCAGGCATTTGTTTCGCAGATGAGACAGCAGAAGTGAAGGCAGAGAAGAAAGTGGAGTTCAGCGTAAATGCCGACGTCGTGAGCTCATACGTGTGGAGAGGTATGTACCAAAGCAGTTTCGCCGTACAGCCTGGCATCGAGATGACAGCTGGCAAATTCACTCTCGGTTCTTGGGGATCAGCCTCATTCAGAGATGAAGAGACAAGAGAGTTGGATTTCTACGCGTCGTTCCAAGCTAAGGCATTCTCGATCGGAGTCACAGATTATTTCTGCACTCCATCATGGGACGATCACAGCTATTTTGCAGACAATTCTCACGTGCTTGAGGCAAACCTTGGCTGGGACTTTGGAGAATGTTGCGACAAATTCGCATTGACAATAGCCGCCAACATCAACTTTTTGAACGACAAGAAGGTCGGCGACGAAGGAGAAGAGAAAGAAGAGTTCTCAACCTACATCGAGTTGGGCTATCCAGTGGAGAGTTCTTTTGTGAACTGGGATTTCACACTCGGAGCCTGCGTCAACGAATCGGCATTCTACGGAGTGGACAAATTCGGAGTGATCAACATTGGAGTGAAAGCCAGCAAGGACATCGAAATCACAGACAGATTCAAATTGCCTCTGTACGCCCAAATGATTCTGAACCCACGTACTGAGAGGGCTCACCTTGTGGTAGGTCTGTCATTCTAAAGAGATGCAAATACATTTATATTAAAACGACGTGGCACAGAGCGTCCAAGTTCACTCAAGACACCATGTGCAACGTCTACAGGACACATAAAACGAGATAAAGATGAAAAAGATTGAAGCTATTATCAGAAAGACAAAGTTCGACGAGGTTCGCGACGCTTTGCTTGAAGCCGGCATCGAATGGTTCTCATACTATGACGTACGTGGTATAGGGAAAAGTCGCCAAGGCAGAATCTACCGTGGTGTGGTTTACGACACAAGTTGCATCGAGCGTACACTAGTGTCAGTGATCGTAAGAGACAAAAACGTAGAAAAGACAGTGGAGGCAGTGCTTAAAGCCGCGCAGACGGGAGAGATTGGAGACGGACGAATTTTTATCATCCCAGTGGAGGATTCAATTCGCATCCGCACTGGGGAAAGAGGCGACATCGCTCTATACAACGCAGAACAAGAAAACTAAGCATTCTTTTTCTATAGACATTCGAAAATCTATTTCGGTTGTCATTCTACGTTTACAAATTCAAAAATCACATTAAAACGAAACAAATATGAAAAGCAAAATTCATAGCACGAGAGGTCTGAAATTTCTCGTAGCACTCCTTATATTTCTAGCTGGAGCCTTTATAATGCCAGCCACAGCACAGGATTCAGCGACCGCTGAGGCGGCAAGTGCAGCAGTTGAGACAGTGAGCCCTGCAGTAGTCGAGGCGACGGTGGCAGCACCATCGGAAGAAGCATCATCTGTAGACCCTGTAGTGGTAGGATTGAATACACTTTGGGTGGCATTGGGAGCCATGTTGGTATTCTTCATGCAGCCCGGATTCTCCCTCGTCGAGGCAGGATTCACAAGAAGCAAGAACACCGCCAACATATTGATGAAGAACTTCTTCGACTTCATGGCAGGCACATTCCTATTCTGGGCATTAGGATACGGAATAATGTTCGGAGCAGGCAGTTTTGCCGGGGCTTCAAATTTCTTCGGCATCGATTTCAAAGACTGCATGAGCGAACTGGGAATTCCAAACTATGCATTCTTGATCTTCCAAACAGTGTTCTGTGCGACAGCGGCAACAATCGTATCAGGAGCAATGGCAGAGCGTACAAAATTCTATATGTACATGATCTATTCAGTGTTGATCTCAGTCATCGTCTACCCCATAAGCGGACACTGGACATGGGGAGGAGGATGGTTGTCGACACTTGAGATCGGCTCATACACTGGCGGATTCCATGATTTCGCAGGAAGCACAATTGTGCACTCAGTGGGAGGATGGATGGCATTGGTAGGAGCATGGATTTTAGGACCACGTGTCGGAAAGTTCAGCAAAGACGGCAAAGCACATGCCATTCCAGGCCACAACTTGACAATCGCAGCACTTGGAGTGTTCATTCTATGGATGGGATGGTTCGGATTCAACCCATGTTCACAATTGGCGATCGCATCAGTCGAGGATGCCACAGCGTCTACTTTGGTATTCGTCAACACAAACATCGCGGCGGCGATCGGAGGACTTACTGCATTGTTCATCTCATGGATCAGATATAAGAAGCCATCATTGTCATTCACACTCAACGGCATATTGGCAGGATTGGTCGGAATCACAGCAGGATGCGACGCAGTGTCGCCAGCTGGAGCAGCGATCATCGGTTTGATCTGTGGCACACTGATGATCTTCTCGGTTGAGTTTATCGAGCACAAACTAAAGATTGACGACCCTGTAGGAGCAAGTTCAGTGCATGGAGTATGTGGTTTCACAGGAACAATTCTGACCGGATTATTCGCAGTAGACGGAGGATTGTTCTACGGAGGAGGAATCGACATGTTCCTAGTACAGTTAACAGGTGCAGGTGTAATAGGATTGTGGGCTGCGACGATGGGATTCATAATCTTCTTTAGCTTGAACAAGATCCACGGATTGAGAGTAGAGAAGAGAATCGAAGAGGAAGGACTTGACGTATATGAGCACGGAGAAAGTGCTTACAACTAATAATCTTTTTCTAAAATGTTCACAAAAAGAGTTGCTGGGAAGCAGCTCTTTTTTGTCAGACAACAAAATCAGCATACAGCCACAACGTCATACACAAAGTGACATTTTGTAGGTGGCGAGTGCAAAATGTTGAAAACTTAGGTGCATTTTTTTTGATAATATTGACATTATATTTAGAAAATTAGTAATTTTGCTCACGAGTTAGGCAAGAACGAACTTGCTCCAATAACGATAAATTTTAATTATATGAAAGCTATTAAGTTAATTTTGGCTGCATTCGCAGTAGCATTGTTTCTTGAGTCGTGCAAGACACAGACTTGCCCTGGATATGGTGAAGTAGAGAATGCAGAAGTTGAGCAGAACGCTTGATTAATTCGACCAAGAACCTCAACGGATGAAAAAAAAAATTATTGCACTTTTCATGGCAGCAATGGCACTGATGTCATTATCCGGATGTAAGTCTGGATGCAATTGTCATGGAGACCCTTATGGAAATCAGATGGAGACATATGATATAGATAAGGCATGAAGTTGAGATTTATAAAAGAAATAAAACATTTTTTTAATTTTAATAAACAATGGTAAAAGTTGCTATTAACGGTTTTGGCCGTATTGGACGCCTTGCATTCCGTCAGATGTTTGAGGCAGATGGTTACGAAGTAGTTGCAATCAACGATTTGACTTCTCCAAAGATGTTGGCTCACCTTTTGAAGTATGATACTGCACAGGGTGGTTTCGCTGGCAAGTTCGGTGAGGGTAAGCACACAGTTTCTGCTACTGAGGATTCAATCATCGTAGACGGAAAGGAGATCAAGATCTCTGCTTGCGCTAACGCTGCTGAGTGCCCATGGGCTAAGTACGGTGTAGACGTAGTTCTTGAGTGTACAGGTTTCTACACTTCAAAGGAGAAGGCTTCTGCTCACCTTACAGCTGGTGCAAAGAAAGTTGTTATCTCTGCTCCTGCAGGTAACGATCTTCCTACAATCGTATTCAACACTAACCACAAGACTCTAAAGGCTTCTGATACAGTTATCTCAGCTGCTTCTTGTACTACTAACTGTCTTGCTCCTATGGCAGACGCTCTTAACAAGTACGCTGCTATCCAGAGCGGTATCATGAGCACAATCCACGCTTACACAGGTGACCAGATGATTCTTGACGGTCCTCAGCGTAAGGGTGACCTTCGTCGTTCTCGTGCTGGTGCTCAGAACATCGTTCCTAACTCAACAGGTGCTGCTAAGGCTATCGGTCTTGTAATTCCTGAGTTGAACGGTAAGCTTATCGGTTCTGCACAGCGTGTTCCTACTCCAACAGGTTCTACAACTATCCTAGTTGCTGTTGTTAAGGGTAAAGATATCACTAAGGAGGGTATCAACGCTGCTATGAAGGCTGCTTCTAACGAGTCTTTCGGTTACACTGAGGATGAAATCGTTTCTTCAGACATCATCGGTATGAAGTTCGGTTCATTGTTCGATGCAACTCAGACTATGGTTTCTAAGATCAACGACGATACATACCAGGTACAGGTTGTTTCTTGGTACGACAATGAGAACTCATACACTTCTCAGATGGTTCGTACAATCAAGTACTTCGCAGAGATCAAGTAATTTGAGACAAAACCGTAAAAAATTGGTTGCTCCCAAAAGGGGCAACCTTTTTTTGTCTCTTAAAATAGGAACGAGTCAAAAAATTAACTATAATATGCGATTTCACAAGACTATGAGATAATCTATCTTTGTTGCTTGTAACGGAATGAGTATCTTTGTAGCGTATTTAATAAAAATAATAAAATGGAAGTAATACCGTCATTTCAGGTTGATCATACTGGTCTAAAACCAGGAATATATATTTCACGTCAGGATTTTTCAGACAACGTGGTATTCACCACTTATGATATCCGCATGACCGCTCCAAACCAAGAGCCTGCAATCGCACCAGCCGCAATCCACACTATAGAACATCTTGTGGCAACATATCTGCGTAATCTTGACGGTTGGAAACAAAATATCATCTATTGGGGTCCGATGGGCTGTCTGACAGGGAATTATCTTATCGTGAAAGGAGCATACGACTGCCAAGAAATCCGTCAGCTTATGATAGACGCGATGCAGTTTGTAGTCGATTTCAACGATGTGGTGCCAGGCACGACTCCGGACGCTTGTGGCAACTATCTTCTTCACGACCTTCCTATGGCAAAGTGGGAAGCCAAAAGATATATCGGCAGATTAAAAAATGAATTCTGCTGCGAATACAAGATGTTGGAAAGACAAGACGTCAACGGAAAAGCATTTCACGACGCCTAAATAGTAGAAACGCACGGACGTGCGTCTTACCACATAATTTAGAATTTTGAATTAATGAAAATCCGCATCCTTATTCTTCCCAAATTCGACATCGGACCACTCGGCAATGGAATTTGTGGAGAGGGAGAACTTTTCTATAAAGAATATGTGGAAGGAGGAACCGAACATGAGTTGACGGGGCTCTTTCCAGGCGAAAAATTATATGTAAAAGACGGAATTGCACTCACGCTTACACATGCCGGCAAAGTGAATACGACCGCCACTCTGATGGCTATACTCACGGATTCCAGATTCGATTGCAGCCAAATGCTGACATTGTCGGTAGGATGCGCAGGCACCAACTATGAATGCACTACAATGGGTGATGTAGTGTTGGCAAGCACATACGCAGACTACGACTTAGGTCATCAGGTGATTGGCTCGGATGGCAAACTCACATGGTTTCCAGACAGTGGGTTGTGTGAATATGGGTGCGTCAAACCAGATCAGAATAGAATCAATTCCGTCTACGAGCAGATAAAAGATATCCAGCTCGACACTACAGAAAAGACTATCGCATTTATGAAGCGAAATGTAGACGCAAATCATCGCGTCTACCCTCGCGTCTTAAAAGGATCATTCATCACATCAGACAACTACTGGAAAGGCGAGGAAGGGCATAATATCGCCAAAAAAATCAACAAATACTACGATTGTCCGGATGAGTATTTGGTGTCGGATATGGAAGATATCGCTGTGGCACGAGTGTTGGAAAGATTCGGATTAGCAGAAAAACTTATTTCAATCCGTGTTTCCGTCAATCTCGATTGCTACATGAACGGAGCTACCCCTGAAAAACTTTGGAGCGACAACTGCTTTGAAGACAATATGCTCGAAGAAGACAATGAGGAAGGAGCCGACATCTTTGAGACAGCAATGAGGAATCTTTTTAAGGTAGGGAAAGAAATCATCATGACGATGGAGCCACAAACACAAAAATGTAGAGACGTTGCGCGCAACGTCTCTACGGTCATTGCCCCCGCATAAACAAAAAAGAGAGTCCAACCTCAATGAGGTTGAACCCTGAAAGCGGCGGCTACCTACTCTCCCGAAATTCAGTACCATCGGCGATAGCGAGCTTAACTTCTCTGTTCGGAATGGGAAGAGGTG
>OCTW011251820.1_pt1 | contig 15403 bp, 12 predicted proteins | sample 1539671 | NCBI WGS metagenome assembly OCTW01 (sample SAMN02144230, study PRJEB22623) | gut metagenome | biome: sheep rumen | host: Ovis aries | place: New Zealand
AGGTCTTACCCTCAGACCATATCTTCGTTTGGGATATCTTTTTCAGGTCTTACCCTCAGACCATATCTATCAAGAGGTTTCCCTTTTGACGCTTATATAATACAAAAAAACCCTATTTTTCAATAGGAATCCAATTTTTTATGGTGCCCAAGAGGGGACTCGAACCCCTACGGTGTTACCCACTCGCCCCTGAAACGAGCGCGTCTACCATTCCGCCACTTAGGCACGGGCATAACTATATACTCACCGTTCGTAAAAGTCGAATATGTAATTCATTACAGCGGGGTCGTCTTTGATGAAGTCGAGCGAGAATTCTACTGATGGATCGCACTTCAAAGAGGTATATTTTTTCTTTCCGACAAGGTCTTGGATGTATAGTTCCGTTTTCTCGGCCCAATAAGAATTATGTCTTTTCCCTTTGATGGGCCTTATTTCAACACAGGAATTGGTTTTTGCATACTTCCCTATCGTTAGGTGAGAAGAGGAACGAAGCACAAGGTCGTCTTGATCCCCATAAAGATATAGGAAAGGCTTTTTGGTGGTTGCTAAAAGATTGATATCTTCCACAACCGCTTTGCCGTACTTGCGCTTGAGATAAGCGGCGATTGGTTTTTTCAACCAGTCAGGCATCTTCTTTTCAGCGGATGTATAGAAGTCCACCAAAGGCGTCGCACCGCTTAAAGAAACACACTTTAAGACAGGGATATCTTCGTTGAGGCAATGCAAAACGCTGACGCCGCCCCAGGAGTGGCCTAACGCAAAAAGAGGCTGCCCATGAAAGTCTTTATCTTGCTTCAGATAAGTGAAAAACGCATTCACGTCCCACACGGATTGCGCTAAGTCCCCTACTTCTTTGCCTTCTGACCACATGCATCCGGTGTTATCAAAGGCATACACCAAATACCCCTTCCTCGCAAAAAAGGATAACTCTAAGGTATAAGCCGTATGTCCAGCACCTACGCCATGAAAAAAGACCAAAGCCTTCTGGCACTTGGCGATATCCCCAACGTAGAGTTTTTCACCTCGAAGAAGATTCTTGCCACTATAAAAGGAAAAGGGCTTGCTGTTGCACCCTGCTTCCTCTGCCGTTTCATAACGAAGCTTCGGATTGCCATCATAACGAAGGGCAAAATTAGAATGAATGGCTTTTCCAACAATGAACGAAAGCATCTAACTATCCTTTTTTCGAAAGACTGCCACTGAAAAGGAATTGGAACGCGCCTTTAACGAACTGCCCATTGGCCATTGATAAAACCGATGCGATGAAACGCGGACTAGCAAATTTAGCCCCTCCCATGCCGAGGTTACGAATCGGAGTGCCATAAAGTGAGGCATAGATGGCCTTCCCATTCGGACTATTTGGAGGCACACCAACGGATTTTTCAAATGTTTTGATAATCTGTTTGCCAATCCAGGTCCATGAAATGTCAGAAATCGTGGAGTTCAAGGTAAATGGACGAGACTTGCGATCCGTTGCAGTTGGAATCTCTTGTCCTCCAAGCAAAGCTTCGAAGGAATCATCGGCAAGAAGGAAACCATCTTTAGGCAGATTGTAGTAGGCTGGCATAACAGCCTGCAAAGACTCAAATGTTTTATCGCGTACCGACAAAGAGACCGAAGCCACGACTTCGGCGCTAGATTCGCATAGTTCGATCAAATAAGAATCTGATTCCGTTTGGAAGCTCTTCGACTCGATGTCGAAATGAGCAAATGTCGAAAGGTCCAACGTGAAATTCACGGTTTTGGTTTCGTGGGCTTTAAGCGAGACCTTAGTGAAACCAATAAGCGTGCGCAAGGCTTTAAACACTTCTCCGCGACGAGGCTCCGCATAAAGCTGAATGACCTTCTCAGCATCGATTTTGCTAGTGTTCGTCACCGTGACTTTGGCCACGATCGAATCCGTACCTTTCAAAGAGGTTCCAGATAGTGTCAACGACTGATCAAACGTCGCGTAAGACAGCCCATGACCAAAGGGGAAATTCACCGGCTTATCGCAGGTTAAATAGTAACGATATCCGACGAAAATAGATTCTCGATATAGCGAAAAGTCTGCAAATCCCGGATAAAACCCAAAGGAAGGAACATCCATAAGGTGAATTGGCCAGGTTTCTGCTAGTTTGCCGCTTGGGCAAACTTTGCCGGTAAGGATTTTCAAAACAGCTTCGGATAATCCTTCTCCGCCAAGATAAGCAAGCAAAACGGCTTTTACGTTTTTAAGGAACGGTAGCTCGGTTGGAGATCCACAACAAAGAACGACAACAATATTGCTATTTACTTCCGAGACCGCTTCTAACATCGCGAGCTGATCTTCAGGAAGAAGCATATTCTCGCGATCGATGCCTTCCGCTTCGCTTTCGGGTGGAAGTCCGATGAAAACAATCGCGGACTCACTGCTTGAGGCGATGTCCACCGCATCCATCATCGCACGATGGTCATCTTCGTTTGGATCAAGGAAGTAACCAGAGGCAAACGGAATTGGCTTCTCTCTTCCTTCGTTGATTAAGTCAACGAATGTCTTTAGTTCTTTTGGCTTTACTTGCGAACTGCCGGCGCCTTGATAACGCATGATGCGAGCAAGGTCTCCGATAACGCAGGTGGAGTTGAGGTTAAGCAAAGGAAGCAAGCCATCGTTTTTCAGCAACACCATCGATTTGGCGGCAGCTTTGACCGCTAATTCATGAGCAGCACGATAATCAAAAGAATTCTTGAAACGAGCCTGAGACGCTTTTGCATACATCTTCAGGACACGGTCAGAAGAACGGGTGATAACGTCACCGGTGATGCGACGGAAACGATAGGCGCTGATCAAATCATTGGTGCGTTTTTTGAAGCCACATGGCATTTCGACATCCAAGCCATGATTATGGGAGTCGATGAAATCGTTAGTACCGCCCCAATCTGACATGACGACGCCGGTATACCCCCAATCGTTGCGCAAGACATCCTTTAATAAATAATCATTATCAGAAGCATAGAAACCGTTGATTTTGTTATAGGAGGACATGACCGCCCAAGGATCACTTTCCTTAATCGCGATTTCAAAAGGTTTCAGATAGAGTTCATGCAAAGCGCGCTGATCGACGATGGAATTGTTGACCATGCGGTGAGATTCTTGAGAGTTACAGGCGAAATGTTTCAAACAAGCTCCAACGTTTTGTTGTTGGACCCCATTGATATAGGCCGCTGCCATCTTCCCACTAAGATAAGGGTCTTCGCTGAGATATTCGAAATTTCTTCCGCACAACGGATTGCGTTTGATATTCACGCCCGGGGCAAGAATCATATTGGTATGATTGGCCAGGCATTCATTGGCGATAGAAACGCCGATTTCCTTCATCAATTCAACATCAAAACTGCAGGCGGTTAAGCATGGAGATGGATAGCAAACGGCTTCGCGATCAGCATCAAACTCTAATCCCGAGGATTCTTCAAGATATCGAAGTCCAACAGGTCCGTCATGCATTTCAAATGACGGTATGTCGAGCCTAGGAATACCGGCAATATGCCAATTCCCTTCACCGTGAAGTAAATCGCATTGCTCCTTCAATGTTAGTTGAGTCTTCTTTTTTCGTTTCGCCATACTCGCATATTATAACGCGTAAACGCGTACTTGCCACGCGCGCACGCTCGACTTTAATGATTATTCCCTTATAATCATTTGACATGAACAAAACAATTTATCTTTCCGGCATCCATTTCCACGATTTGCAAGCAGCGTTTGAAGCCATCCCTGGGATCATTGACTCTCGAGTTGGATACGCAAATAGCACGGTTGCTTTCCCAAAATATGAAGATGTTTTAACTGGCAACACCCAAGCCACCATGGCGGTGAAACTTATTTTTGACGATGCCAAGATTTCGATTCATGACATCGTCTGCTTTTATCTCGACTGCGTTCCGCTTCGCCGCGAGATAATCCCCTATCAAAGGAAAGGCATCTACTACGATGACTTGCTAGATGGGGTCGCCGCTGAAGTCGCTTTGGTGGAGCACGCTGGGAAAGATCATAACGTTGAGATTTTAAAAATCTGCAACTTCTTCCCTGCTGAGCAAAAGCATCAGCACTACCTCAAAAACAACCCGCCCTGTGACGAAAATCATGGTGCGTAATTTTCAAAAACACGCCAGATCCCCGTTGTTTTCATGAAAAAGCAGAAGCAGAATAAATCATTAGGTGACGTCATCGTCAACACTGGAACCACGGTTTTTTCTAAACTCGTTCGCTTTTTCACATCCAAAAAAGTGGTCATCGTCAACGGGTCGCTCTCCATAGTAATGCTCTATCTTTTGGTGCATTGCTTTGTTCACCCTACCGCCTTTCCGTACGCAACCAACTTTGACGGCGGCCAAGAATACAATAGCTTCAGAAGTCAGGTCCTTTCTACTGGCACCCCCGGATATAAAAGCAATACCGCTGGAACCCCCATTGATCCCGAGGCGATGACCTCCACCAAAGTATATCTCGATGGCCAAACTTACACGGTCGCTGTCGGAAACCAACCCATCACATCCAGATGCTTTGAAATTCAATACACGACAATCAGCGGCGATCATGGTTTTTTCGTTGCCCTTCGTGACGTCAATCAATTTATGGCGTTAGCGGAGAATCAAAATTCGTTGCAAGTCCAACCGGCCTGCCAATTAGAAATCTATATCACCGATTCAAACGGGGATATCAAACTAATCAACGTCAAAACAGAAACCGGCCAAGAAGTCACCACCCAAATCGGCGCGCTTGGGTTCGTTGGAGATGACCTTACTCTTACTCAACTTGATTTGCGTTACGGGCAAAACACCGACCCATACGCTTCCGATCAAGAAAAGGTCAAAGCGGACTTCTTAGCCGAAGGCAAAGCGGCCATGACGAAAGCAAAAAGCGTTCTAGCGCATTTTGGGGTCCATGATACGGCTCAATGGCAGGCAAATCTCAAAGACTATCAGAGCTATATCTACACTGCTTTATTGCTGCCTGTTTTAGGGGCTGGATTAGGTCTTTTCTTTGTTCCGTTTATCGCCTTCACCATCTTTTGTTCTGTTTACTATTTCGCGAAAGAAAAGGAAAAGCGGCTTAGAGATAGCGGGGTAGATATGGAAGCGGCGGCCCAACCGCCGCAGACCATGGGCAAGCCACAAGGCCCTCGCGGAAGAAAATTCGATGAATTCATAAGAGAAAAAGGGCTGAAGCCGATTTTCGGAGAATGGTTTTTCCGCGGCGCTGGTCTTGTATTGATTTTGATCGCCAACGTTTTCTTCTTTATCGCAGAGCGTTCTTCTACCGGGGCTTGGGGAGCAGGCTGGGCTGCCTTTTCTACCGGCGCATCCGGGATTTTCAGGGCCGGATCAGAAATCGGTACCTTTATCTTGGTTATCTCGGTCGTGCAGATCGTCGCGGAGACGAAGCGCAATCTCCATGTAAGCAGTATCGTCTTCCTCACTTTGTCTATCGTTTATTATTTGCTTCTCTGCGGGGTTCTTTATTTCCTAGACCTCTTCTTGGAAATACCTGAATCGTTCTTAACCACAGAGATCACACCGAGACTACCGGGCAACTTATTCCTTGGCATCGGTATCTTCGCTTTCTTAGGATTCTTCCTTTTTACCGATCCACCCGAATGGCTTATCAACCGGAAAGTATTCCGCGGATTATCGATTTTGCCTTTGGCTCTCGCGGTTGCATCCATGGCAAACTCTATTGTCGTCAAACTCACGCAAACCGGTCCTTCCTATTGGATTTCCAACTTTCTGTTCATGCGTGATTTTGCCGCCGTGTTCGTCGGTATCTCGTTTGAGTTTGTCATCTTCTTCTTAGAAAGAAGGGCTAGGAAACAATTTGGCAGCGAGAAGAGCATGACCCCGACGCAAAAGAAAGGTTTGCAATTCCGTAAGAACATCGGTCTTTGTATCTTGGTGTTGATCTATGTTCTTATCTTCTATCTCACCCCAAGCAACATCCATGACATGTTGGAGTTGAACCTCAAGCACACCTTCCTCTACCTGACCATACCGTTCTTTCTCTTCTATAAACCATCCGGAGAAAAGCATAAAACAGGGCTTGATATCCTTTATTACGCCCTTTATATCATCGCCTTGCAAGCCCCTCGAATCTTGCAAATCGGAATCTCACTATTCTCTAGTTAAAAACGCGAATTCCCTGCGAATCCGCGTTCTTTTATTATTTTTCGTAATTGGGAGGTGTGGCTGCGTAATACTCCAGTCGGCCTGGCCGATAATAATGGATTTTATAACCGCGATTGAGTTTTGCCATCTCCGCCATATCGTCATCGTCGAGAGCAAAATCGAAGATATCGAGGTTGCTCTTGATGTGTTCAATATTGCTAGAGCCAGGAATCGGGACAAATCCCATTTGGACATGCCAGCGAAGCAAGATTTGAACGGTGGATTTATGATGCTTCTTAGCGAGCTTTACAACCGTTTCGCGATCAAGAAGAGAATCGTGCTGTTCTCTTCCTCCTAACGGGAACCAGCACATGATAACCGCACCTTCTGGATCGGTTTTCTTTCTTAAAGGTTCTTGCGGAAATAGTGGATGACATTCCACTTGATGAACCTGTGGTTTGATTTCCGCGATCTTCATGAGTTGCTCATAGAAATCGCCGTCTTCAAAATTGCTGACCCCGATAGCCCTGATTTTGCCTTCTCGATAGGCTTTCTCCAATAAGCGATACCCAGATTCCCAGCAAGGGGAAGGATGATGAATAAAGAGTAAATCGATGTAATCAAGTCCAAGTCGTTGTAATGTCTCTTCCACCGCATTTGGGTTTTCGTATTCCGTCGGCCAAATTTTGGTGGAGACGAAGACTTCTTCTCTTGGGACTCCGCTATTGCGGATGCCGCGCCCTACTGCTTTTTCGTTCGCGTATCCATTCGCGGTATCAATCAGGCGATATCCTGCCTTAAGGGCTTCCTCCACCATCTTTTCGGCAACATCAGGCTCCAAACAAAATGTGCCTAACCCGATGCAAGGCATCATCACGCCGTTATTCAGTTTAAACTCCAACATAACCTCTCCTTATGTTAGTTATACCCGCATGCAAAGACGAACGATCAAAGCGACCACGACCGTCAAAAACCCATTCGTGATAATGGAGACGGATGCAATCGCGCCAGCCCTGGAAGAATAATCAAACGCTTTGCTTGTTCCAATCGCGTGCGATGCGCTTCCAAGCGCTAAACCGACGATGACGTCGTCTTTGTTTCTAAATAATTTAATCATTAATGGGCCAAGTATCGCCCCGACGATTCCCGTGATCACCACTACCGTAACCGTGATGGCCGCATATTGGCCAACTCCAAGCGTATAAGAGACTTCTTTGGCAATCGCGGTGGTAACTCCACGCGGATATAGAGCCAAAACGATGTCATTTTCCAAGCCGAGAATATAACCAAAGAGAATCACGCTGCCGATGGATGTCCCTACGCCGACCACGGTGGCGACGATGATGGCTAGCCAATTCTCTTTCAAAACATTCCGGTTCGCGTATAAGGGCAACGCCAAAGCAACAGTGACAGGAGCCAGCAAAATATCAAAGATATTCACCGTTGATTCGTAACGGGCAACCTCCTCTTGAATCAGTTCTGGACTAAGTTGTCCTTTATCCAAGACAACAATCAAGATGATATATCCCACCACGAAAACGATGGTCCATAAAAGCGGATTGAAGATCGCGGTTTTGAAGCGGCTTTGCAAAAAGGCAAATAGGAAATAGATCGCGACCGTCACGAAGAAATAGAAAAGCGGAGAGGTCAAAAAGCTAATCATGCTCTTTTGCCTCCTTCTTCGCGCGATGTTTATCCTGCAACATCAACGTTAACCGAACCGCCCAATATGTCGCGGTAAAAGAAATCACGAAAGCGGCGAGGATGATAATCACGAGCTTCCACCAAATCGTGGATAGCAACTGCAGATTGTTGAGAATCAAAATCGCGCCAGGCACGAAAAAGATGCCCATGTTATCAATAAAGAATTGACCAACATCTTGGACACCATCTAGTTTGATCCATCCAATCAAGAGGAAGATAAAAAGCAGAATCATGCCGATCAAAGAACCCGGGAAAGGGAAATGAATCAGTGACAATAAATAGGACAATAAATTCCCTATCAGAGCAAAGACCACGATGATGAGCAACTGTTTGAAGATTTTCATCTTCATAAATTATAAAGAAAGAATGCGGGTCTTCAAACACCCTCCACTGATTTTCTCCTTTAACAGAGGAACCATCATCAATTTCAGAAAGAACTTTGCTCTTACCTCGAGTACGCCCTCGAGAACGTCGGCAAAAAGCCGATCGAGGTGATCCTCCCGTACTCGAAGGATCTCGAAATCCGCTAATTTCCACCAAAACGGGATTCGACCGCCAGGCTCAAACCTGGCCTTTTTTTATGGATGGGTGTCAATCAGCGATGTTTACGAGCGGCTCAGCGGTTCGATCCGACCCTATCAAGGAATTTAATTACGATTACAATCAGCGACGTTTACCTTTCATACAAGTCATCGGCGAAAATAAGAAAAAATCCGAATCCATCAGGGCCAATGTGGTAGATGCGATTCGGATATTGATTGTTATTTGGTGGACCTTGTCGGGATCGAACCGATGACCTCCTCCATGCCATGGAGGCGCTCTCCCAGCTGAGCTAAAGGCCCACAGTACTGCGTCTTCTTTTGACGCGTGGATTAGAATAGTCTTCCAAGGCTTCTTTGTCAACGATTAATTTAACAGTAGAAAATCCCGTTTCTTGTGATATATTACGTAGGCTTAACGAGGCGAAACTATGAAAGTCATGCTTTATGTCGTTCTTGATCATGTTGCTGAAACCGAGCAACTTCTTCGAGATCTATCCAAAAAAGGATATAACGGTACGGTTATCCCCACTACCGGATTGCATCACGTCCTGCCAAAATTCTCTGATGGGTCAGGCGCAATCTCTTTAGCGATGATGGTTGATGATTTGCCTGAGGGAAACATCACCTTATTTATGATCATCGATGATGAATCAGTCGAGAACGTGAAAGCGCAAATCCGCGAAGCCACTCATAATTTCACCTACGTAAAAGGCGGAATGTTCGTGCTTCCACTGATTTCCTGGGAAGGCTCCTTCGAATCCAAATAAAACTTAAAAAACCTCGCAAATCCCTGATGAATGGAACTGCGAGGTTTTTCTTATCTCGTCCATAATGCTTGAATTCTAACGGCTATGACGTAGTAGATTGGGATGGTGATGAACAAGAACCAATAGACGCCCCAGCCATTGAATCCGAAGTGGGTTCCGAAGAAGCCAAGGGTGCAATATAAAGCCACGACGAAGATCGGATAAGCAAACTCAGTGAGACGCTTGTGCATTATCACTGGAGCAATAGAAGAAATCCAGATCGCGTCAAGGAGCAACGTCCAACCCCATTTCCAGCCCATGTTATCATTCGTCCAAAGATTGCCGACGATGATGTAAGCAACAAGTGCGATAGGGAAGAGTAAGCTCGTTGCAATCAAAGAAATCTTTTCGCTTTTCGAGAGGGGTCTGCGATGAGGAATATCCTCATCAATGTCATCCTCGTCTTCCATTTGCTCATCTTCATCCACCACTTCGCCTTCGGTTTCTTCTGCCTCTTGTTCCTCTACCTTTTGTTCTTCTTTTTCTTTCACTTCATGAACAATGTCATCAAGAGGTTGATCGGTTCTAAGCAGTTCATCCAAAGAGACACCATATATTTTAGCTAAGCAAATAAGGTTATCAGTATCTGGAGAAGCCTCTGCTCGTTCCCACTTGCTAACGGCTTGACGGGATAGCCCTAATTTCTCAGCTAGTTCTTCTTGGCTAAGTCCATTTTTCTTTCTTAATTCAACCAATCGGTTAGCAATCTCTATATTCATGATTCGTCCTCCTTTTTTGGACACCCATATCTTGGGGAAATTGGTCCGGTTGCGGAAGAAAGTCTAGTTTTCAATTCCGCAACTATCGGTTGCAACGCCACAATTTTAGCGCATTTTAATGACCTTTTGGGTTAGCGATAGTAAAATTTCGGCATGAAAGATCGCACTGCTATTCTTCTAGATTGCTTCGGCCTATTCGTTGACGATGGTTTCGTCCTTTATTTTGATAGGCATTATGAGCCTGAGGAATCCAAACGCTTGAAGGCTCATTTTTGCGATGGAGCAGACATTGGAACTAACGAAGGCCTCTACCCTGTCGTTAGAATGATGGGAGAAGAGCTGCAACTTGATCCAAAAGCCATTCATGACGAAATCATTTCATGTTCCGTCGTTCATCCAGAGATGATTGGCTTGGCCAATAAGCTCCGTAAGAAGCATTATGTTGCCTTATTGTCTAATTGCATGGGCACAATGCTAGAGGAAATATTTGAAGGCTATCCATTCGATGATTGCTTCGATGCCCAATATCGGAGCTACCAGGTCGGCATGTCAAAACCTCATCCTGAGATTTATGAATATGTGTTGAAACAACTTAGCGGCTATGACCGCATCCTGTTCCTAGACGATAATCCAATCAATGTAGATGCGGCAAAGCAAGCCGGAATAGAAGCCTATTTGTTTACTAGCGTCATCGAAGCGGAAAACCTTCTCCATCAACTTAATCTTCTCTAATTACAAAAAAACGCTGCAAAACAGCGTTCTTTTTGTAATTTGGCCCACCCGAGCCGATTCGAACGGCTGACCCCTTCCTTAGGAGGGAAGTGCTCTATCCAGCTGAGCTACGGGCGGAAGCCTGCTCATTTTAGTCCAACTAGCCTTCAAAAGAAAGGCTTTTGAAGTGCCGGAACTATTCTTCAATGACCACGAAACCTTTTGGCCAAACTTCTTCTCCAGCGTAACGATTGCTTAGGATTTCTTTGCCTGCTACGCGCACGCCATGTTCATTCATATTGCAATAGAGTTTCAAAGTTTTCCCGTCGTATTTTCGGGCGATCATCAATAAGCCATCTTGCTCTTTGATTTCAATATCTCCTGCTTTTAAAACCGGTAGCTTTCTTAAGCGAATCAATTCTTTGAACAAACTATGACGGTAGGACTGGAATTGCTTGGAATCCCACTGCATGCCACGTCGGTTGTCTGGATCTTCCGCACCTTGCATGAAAATCTCTTCGCCATAATAGATCATTGGATGTCCCCAATAGAACATCATCATCGCATATCCAATCAGGCTTAAATCCGCGTCCCCACCACACAAGGTCAGGAAACGTCTTACATCATGGCTCGCTAAGATATTGAGCATCATCTTGCTATATCCATCTTTATAACGCATCAATAAACCATCCAATGCGTCCGCGGTATCTTTCGCGTCGCGGATGCGGAGCACATAGCCCGAGGTAACGCCCAAGAAAGGATAATTCATGACGCTGTCGAGTTGATTAACGCCAAGATAAGATTCGCTATTGAGCCAATTCTCGCCCACCAAAAGAACTTCGGGATCAATTTCCTTCAAAGCGATTTTTAGCCTCACCCAGAAATCATGGCTAACACCTTCAGAGACATCTAAGCGGAAACCATCTACCCCAAAGTCTTCCATCCAATAGGAAGCAACCTCAATCAGATAGGATTGCACTTCTTTGTTGTTCGTATTAAGTTTTGGCATTCCGGCAAACGTACCGAAGCAACGATAATTCAGTGGGGTCCTGCGTGGCTTATCGCCATCGATGAAAAACCAGGAATGGTATTTGGATTGTCTGCCGTTAAGAATTACATCTTTGAAAAAGGGGTGTCCGTTGGCGCAGTGGTTGAAAACCATATCCATCATCACTTTCATGCCACGTCGATGGGCTTCCTCTACTAGACGATGAAATACTTCCTTCCCACCAAAACCCGCATCGACATCGAAATAATCCAACACATCATATTTATGGTTGGAAATAGACGGATGCACTGGGGTGAGATAAATCACTTCGATTCCGAGATCATCCAAATAATCCAATTTGTCAATGACGCCTTGGAGGTCACCACCTAGAAACGCGCGATATTTATGGGCTAAGGAAGCCTCGTTCCAAGGCGTATTCACATAAGATTTTGGGCCTAGTCCATTGTTAAAACGCTCTGGAAAGATTTGATAGAACACCTTCCCCTGCCAACTTGGTTTTTCAACGACAAAATCATTCTTATTCTCGCCCACAAATTGGAAGGCAGAGATAAAGCCAAGATCAAACTTATAGGTATCCGTTAGGCCGGATTCCGAGAAGTAACAGCTCCGATTCTCCCCATCGACAAGGAACACATACATAAGCCTTGCCGGGAAAACATCTAAGACAATTTCATAGTAATGATATCCCGCATCGGTATGACGTAAGGCCATATCCGCATAACGATGGCTTCTAGCGAAACTCATCGGGTCGCCAAAAACAACCTGCACGCGATGAAGAGAAACGCTTCTTGCTACCGCTAAGCGCAGCAAAACACGATGCTCATCCAGAGAAAAGCAGAATCGTGAGTCGCTTTGATGACGGAACGAAGCAATTTCCATAACGCTTTGTTTAATTATCAGCCAACTTGCTTAATTGACAATGAAATACGCTTTTTAGCGGTATCCACGCCGATGACTTTGACTTTCACGATATCCCCGATCGCATACATTGAGGAGATGTCGCGGACGAACTTATTCGCGACTTCGGAAATATGAACAAGGCCGTCAACATGGACATTGATATCAACGAACATGCCGAAGTCCATGATGTTACGGACGGTGCCTTGCAAAATCATGCCGACTTTTAGGTCTTCGATCGAGCGCGCTTCTTCGTTTAGCTCAGCGACTTTCGCATCTTCGCGGATATCTCTTCCGGGACGAATGATCTCCACTAAGATATCGTCTAAAGTCGGTTCGCCTAAAGACGGATGGGTCTTAAGGAATGCGGCCTTATTGAAGGAGGCAAGTTTATCCGTCTTCTCTTCTACGGAATCACGAAGAATATCGATGTGGGTAGAAGACAGAATCTCTTTCGCCACTTCATAGGATTCTGGGTGGATGCCCGTCGTGTCTAACGGCTCATCTCCATCATAGATTCGCAAGAAGCCTGCGCACTGCGAGAATGCTTTTGGACCAAGTTTTGCAACCTTTTTGAGATTTTCGCGGTTTTTGAAGCGACCGTTTTCCTTCAAATAATCATGAATGTTTTTGGCTAAAGTTGGGGTGATGCCAGAGATGTATTCAAGGATGGATACGGAGGCTGTGTTCAAATCCGCGCCAACCGCGTTGACGCAGTCTTCGACCACGGCATGAAGCGAGGTCTCTAACTTCTTTTGGTTCATGTCATGCTGGTATTGCCCAACCCCGATGGATTTCGGGTCTATTTTGACCAGTTCATTTAACGGATCTTGAAGACGTCTTGCCAAAGAGATCGCGCTGCGCTTTTCTACCGGGAGTTCAGGGAATTCTTTTTCCGCCAAAGCAGAGGCACTATAAACAGAAGCTCCCGATTCACTGACAATCGCGATTTTGATTGGAAGACCTTTGTCTTTGATGATGCCGCGGAGCACCACTTCGCTTTCTCTAGAAGCGGTCCCATTGCCTAATGCGATATAGTCTGGTTTCAGTCTCATTAAAACGGAGGCGAGCTTTGCCTTCTCTCGCTCAATGGAATCATGGTCGCCACGCGTGACGAAACTGACGCCGACTTCTTCATAAAGGCCATTTACATTAACCATCGCCCATTTGCACCCCGTTCGAATGCCAGGGTCAAACCCAAAAACGCGTTTTCCCTTTAAAGGTGGATAAAGAAGGAGCGAACGAGTATTGGCCTTGAAGACCTCAAGGGATTTATCCTCCGCCACTTCGAATTTATCGTTCCAGATTTCGGTTTCCAGCGAAGGCATGATCAAACGCTTTAAAGCATCATCTATGATATCTTTCATCGCTTCCTGGAAATCGTTCTTATAGAGGTATTTGTATCCGATGTGAGAAGCGATTGGTTCTAAGTCATATTCAAATGATACTTTTAAGCATTTCTCTTTCTCGCCGCGATTGATGGCTAATAAGCGATGCGGAGGAAGTGTCTTGATGCTTTCTTTGTACGAAGCATAGTTGGCATACGTATCCTTCTCATCTTTGGCGATTTCCTTTGAGCAAAGGAAACCATGATGAAACACATATCGTTTTCCAAACTCGCGATATTCTGCTTCATCGGAGATTTCTTCTGCGATGATATCCTTCGCGCCTTGGATAGCCTCTTCTACATTGTTAACGCCCTTTTCAGGATTGACGAATTCCTCGGCTTTCACTTCCAAAGGAAGAATTGCCTTTCCTCTTTTAATGTATTTAGCAAGTTCATCGAGCCCTTTTTCTTTGGCGATGCTAGCCCTGGTTTTTCTTTTGGGTTTATAAGGACGATAGAGGTTTTCAAGTTCGCTTAATGTAGCAACGTTTTCTATCGCCTGCTTCAGTTCTTCGGTTAGTTTCCCTTGCTCTTCGATGGAAGCGAGGACGGTGTCCATTCGTTCTTGGAGATTCCTTAAGTAAGCAAGCCGCTCCTCAAGTTTGCGGAGATCGGTATCCGTCAGATTGCCGGTTACTTCTTTACGGTATCGAGCAATAAACGGAACGGTGTTGCCATCATCAAGCAATGCGACGGCGGCAGAAACGGAAGACTCTTTGAGATTCAATTGAGCCGAAAGTGTAGCGATAATATTCATGTGAAAAATTATCTTCCTCCTAGAGGAAAGATGGAAGAGTAAGACCGCTTTGAAAAAGAAAGAATTTTCAAAAAGCCTGCAAAACCCAGATATATTGTTGAACTGACGAGAAATGCTCGGTAGTTAATTCACCAAAAAAAGTGTAGTTACACAAACTCACTTATCAAGAAACTCTCTATCCGTATTATGTCGTGATTCAATCCATTCGCGAACAAGAAAAATAAATAAGGACTTTAAATATCTTATAGTGAAAACCCTAGGTTTACATCAAAGGGCGAAATCAATAATTTTCGTAATTCTTAATTGTAGTTTTCAAAGAAAACTTTGATGGCTTTACCGTAGTTTTCCTTTGTGTCAAATTCCCAATACGAATAGTACTTCACACATTTGGCAATCTTGGCTAACTCTCTTGGAGGCTCGCCAAATTCAACTCAATCTATGTATAAAAGCGTTTAAATATTTCTGCCGTCACCCATGAACTCTTTGTATGAAAGGCCTTTCGTGTATCTAATAATTATTTCAATTTCAACAAGTGCTTTTTCCGTATAATAAGCATCGCTTTTATCAGTCATAAATCTTAATGCCACTTTTCAATATTTCATTTACCAAGTCTATGTTATTAAAAAGTTCACTACTTCGGATAAGGTCAACTTTCTTATGAAGCGTTTGTCTTAATCTTTCAATAAGTCCAACAAAACGTAAGCCGGTCAATGATGATGAAACATATAAATCTACATCGCTTTTTTCATTAGCT
>OCTW011538922.1_pt1 | contig 15401 bp, 20 predicted proteins | sample 1539671 | NCBI WGS metagenome assembly OCTW01 (sample SAMN02144230, study PRJEB22623) | gut metagenome | biome: sheep rumen | host: Ovis aries | place: New Zealand
AATGGTGTCATCCGTAAAATCGCATTGCGGCATGAATAGTTCAAAATCAATTCTGTTTGTCCGGTTAAATTCAAACCGCGAACCGGCAATATCGCCAATAATTGCGCCAATCATAATTCATTATGTTTTTCAAAGTGTTTCACAATCTGTTCTTTTGTCATCGTGTCAAATGTCATTATGTCCAAATCACCCATTTCGCCGCATTCGTTATACGTCACAATCGTTTCAAAACCGGATGCCCAATTTGCATTGAAAAGCAATGATTCTTCATCCGTAAACCCCTTTTGACGCGCAATTGTTTGAATGCATATCGTCAAAAACGAATCGGATTCTATTTTATGCATTCTTGCCAAATCAAATGCATCTTTTGCAGTTTTATTCATATTCTGTTATGGTTAATTGTTTACAAAGCGGTTTCAGTATCTTTTGCAGCGTGGAAACGCGCACATCATGTTTGCCGTCCTCAATCATGTGCAAATGCCGGATTGACACACCGGACAATCGCGAAAGACGATACAATGACATGCCATGTTTGGCACGTTCGGACTGAATGATGTTTCCTATTTCAGAAGGGTTCATTTTGGCATACTATTGAAATTTTGTGCAAAGATAGTAAAAAATTTTTTACTATGCAAATTTTTTGCAAAAAAAATGCTAAAAATCTGCATTTTTTGAAAAATAGTCGAAAAATTACATGTTACATTCAAGAAAATTTGCAAATGTTCAAATTGAACAGTAATTTTGCAGCGGTTATCATAAATTAACATCATTATGAATCTGAAACAATTTTTGAAAGTAACGCCGAAAGGCGGCGGGCGTGCCGTTGTAGTACCGGCGGCGAACCGTGATTTTTATTTGGCGCAAGGCGCAAAAATCGAAACTCCGACAGAAGCCGAAGTGTTTGCACAATTTCCCGAATATGCAGCGCGTGCGAAACGCGATGCAGAGAGGGCGGAGGCAATCAGAAAACGCGAAGCCGGACGTGTGAATTACACAAATGCACCCGCGAACACGGATGCAAAGCGCATTGCCGATTTGCAAGCGCAAGTGAAAGAGCGTGACGAACGCATTGCCGCGCTTGAATCTGAAAACGCACAATTGCGCATGGCGGCTGGAGGTGCAAGCGATGCACCGGAAACGCACGAACCCGAAAATGCAGACCCCGCGCCGAAAGAGGAAAAGCCGAAACGCGGCGGGAAACGCAACAAGTAAAACACAATCATAAATTAACATCATTATGAAATTTGGAGAGTTTCTCAACACTATGGCAGCCAAATTAGGACTGCAAAACGACCCGCAAATGGTTTCGTTGTTATCGAACGCATCAATCGCGAACATGGAAATCGGCGATGAATTTGCCGGCAAAATGAACGCTGGTTTGATGTCGCTTGACGGCGCGAAATCGAACACCGAAGTCAAAAAGCATTTCGATGCACTTGCATTGAACGGCGTTGACGCTAAATTGTTGCCGCTTGCACAACTGTACGGCGCAACATCTGAATTTGACGCAGAGAAATCCACGTACAAGCGTGTTGATATTCTTGCAGAGAAAATCAAAGCGAAAATCGCCGAAATCGAAGCAAAGACACAGAATGCCGATGTGACAAAGGATTCGGAGGTTAAACGTCTGAATGCTGAATTGCAGAAACTGCAAAACCAACTGACAACGTTGACCGCCGACAAAGACCGCGAAATCGCCGGATTGAAGAGCGCGCACGAAAAAGCGATGCTTGGAAGTCTGATTGATTTCTCCTTGACGGGCAAACCTTACGCAAACGACAAAGTTGATGCCAAAACGAATGTCACGATTGCGCGCGCATTACTTGACAGCGCATTGGCGGCGAAAGGTGCAATCATTGTCAACGACAATGGCGTTTTGAAACTGAAGAACGCGAACGCACCCGAACTTGACTTGCTTGACGAAGGGAACAAACCCGTATCATTCGCCGGTTTTACCGACAAAGTTTTGGCGGATGCAAATTTGCTCAAAGTGAGCAAACCCGCAGCACAACAACGCACACCGTTCACGATTCCGGTTGCACAGCAAAAGCAAGAAGGCATGGAAGGTTACAATGCCGCAATGCAAGCCGCAATGCAGGAGGCGGGAATAGGCGCACAGTAATTAACAATCAAAATTTTTTGTAATTATGAAACTTACATTAACGGGTGTTGCAGCCGCGATTATGATGAACATTTCCGCAATCGCCGGACTGAATGACCCCCAATTGAAAATCACCCCCGTTGGTTTCCTCAAAATGCTGTTGGAAAACAACGCAATGACTGAAGTGAACAATCTTTCCGACATTCAAGCCGGACAGAAGCGTTCAATCGAAATCAAGTACATGCAGCGCGGAATTGAATCCGAAGTTTCGTCTGTTGACGATTGCGACACGCCAATCACCGCCGCATGGAAAACCACAAGCATTGGAAATCCGCTTTTCAGCAAAGTCGGAATTTTCATCAGCGATGAAGACATGCGCAAGTATGTGACCGCCGCAACGAACCCGCAGGCATTGGGCAATTCGGCGCAAGCAGTATCGAAAGCGTTGTATGAAACCGTATTAACGTACATCAATGCGCTGTTGCAGAAGATTGACGGCAATTTGGTTGCAGCGCAAGCGTTGAAATTCGGTGTCAATGCTGCATACGCATCCGCTGACGCGCAATCAATCGCGCTTGGTACGAAGGCGAAAATGGATGACGGTGTTGTGAAACTTGTTCTTGACGCTGAAGCAAACGAGGTTTATGACGAACTGTTGATTTGCGGCAACGGACTTGTTCGCGCATTCGATGTTTACAACAAACTGAAATCCGGAACAGATGCAAACGGATTCGGCGCGCTTGACCTTAAAGCGTATTCAGACCCGAAAACCGTTGCCGGCTGGGGTGCAAACCATTTCGGCGTATTTGCGAAGGGTACTGTTGGATTCGTTGATTGCCCGCAAAACGTTGGTATATACGCAGGTGAGCAGGGCGGTTCGTTCTTCTTCCAATTACCGATGCCGCTTCCGTTGTCTGACGGCACGATTTTGCCGCTTGCATTCGATTGCCAATTGAAATACATTGATTGTCCGGAAAAGAACGGTGACGGTGAAATCATTGCAAAGCGTGGTTGGAAACTGATTATTTCCAAAACATACGGTTTGTTCAACCTCCCGTCTGATTGCTTCAAGTCCGGCGACCCGTTATACGGTGTCAATGGTTCGTTCCATTACGTTGCAACGGCGCAGGATGAGAGCGTTGAAGTACGCAATGCAGCAGGCACAACGCTTGCAGTATCGCAAACCGCTGAAGCCGAAGTTGAAACCCCGTCAAATGACGCGCCCGCCGCTGGTGGTGAGAATGACCCCGCCAATGGTGGAGAAGGCGGCGAAGGTTAATCATTAAATTTTCGCGGCAATGGTTGATTGTCTGATTGGATTTATTGGTTTGTCTGTCAATGTGTCTGCAACAGTCCCGTCCGGATTGTATGCGGATGCATTGCCGGACATTTCAGAATCGTTTGTTGCTAAAATGGTGACAGACGAATCAGACGTGTCGAAATTGTGGGAGGAGATAGAGAAACGCGCAATTCTGAAATTCCGCACGTTTTTCATTCGCGAGGTGAACGAATTTCACAAGATTCAGAATGTCGATAAATGCGAATGCCTTATTTGTGAAAATCGCGAATTATTGGCAACGGCGTTGTGGTATCTGATTGGCGAAGAGATTATGAACACCCGCGCAACATCATCCCGTCTGAACACATATACGACACTTGACCGAAACAAGGCAAAGGAAATGCGGGAGGGTTTTCATTCTGCATTTCTGCATGAACTGCAAACCGCCGTTTCCGGCATTGACGTTCACGCATCATCTTGTTTCAGTTGCGAAAATCAACCGGCGTACAACGACATCATGGTTTTTCGTGAACCGATAATCTGACACGTATATATGTTGCGTATTGAAACGAATATGGACGTTGTTGTGAACAAAGTTGATTTGTTGATGTCATCATTGGACATTGACAAAATGACCCGTTTGCAGGCAACAACATTACTTGCGAAAATGCGCAAGCGCATACACGTTGAAGGGCGTGCATCGGACGGTTCGCCGATTGGTTCATATTCGGATGCATACTTGAAATACGTGCGCCCGAAACACGGACGCAAAGAGGGTTCAAAAGTCGTATTGTCATTGACCCGTTCAATGGAAAACGGAATGATTCTGTTTCCTATAACGAACGGCACGGCAATCGGCTATGCAACGCCGGAGTTGTTCCAACGCGCCAAATGGCAGGAGAAACGCCCCGCATACGGTTCACGGGCAATCTTTTCACCAACGCAAGAGGAATCGGCGTTGGTTGAGGAAATCGGCAAAAACTACATCCACGAACATTTTGCACAGTAATATGAATGTCGAAAGAATAAACGATACCATTGCGCAAACATCCGGACTGAATGCAGACAAAATGCGTTTGTTCGGATTGGCAGACCCGATTATCATTCGTGACAACGATAATATGAATGTGCAAATTCCGGTCGTAATAGAAGCGAACGGCGAATGCCATGATGTATTGTTGGACGATGAGTTTGACATGTCGTTGTTTCATCGGCTGAATAAAAAGTCATACACAACAATCACAACTGAAGGTTACGGAAACGCGCCGAAACGTGTGTGCGTGCATGATATGTCGCTGTTTGTGTCCGGAAAACGCACCGCAATTGATTTGTACCGGCTGGAGCAAATATGCGTTGCCGCCATTGAAAGCGCGTGCGAGGGCGTGAAAAATGCATCATCGGTTGTTGTCGAATCTGATTTCAACCGGATTCGCATTTTCACGTCTGAATGGAGCAATGTTGAATTTCCGTTGCAACCGGACATCTTTTTGTTCAAGATAAATTATAAACTGTCATGGGTACAATCCCCATGCTAAATTTTTAGTAATATGATTCGTTACAAAACATGTGCGCAAACTGTTGGCGCATTAACGCACACTTGCGACCCTTGCGACACCCCCGAAATGGGACGTGTGCGTTCGTTGGTTCTTATTAAGAAGGGCACAACTATTGAATTGCCGTTGTCAAAGACTGATTGGCAAACAGCAATCGAAGCCGGCAACATCATCATCATACCGAAAACAATCGGTTCGTTTGACGGAGGCACGCCGGTTATGGGTGACGGTTACGGCAGCGAAACTGAACGCAAATTGGCTGACGATTACGTTCTTTCGGTTCGTGACCCGAATTATGCAGACAATGAAGAGTTTTGGCAGGAGGCTGAAAAAGAGGAGTGGAACATCGGTTATTGTACCGAAACGCTTTTCCATTACGTCAACGCAACTGTTCGTCTGACTGCAAAAGCACCGGTTGAAGAAGGACTTGACACCCGCGTTGTTTGGAATGTTGAATTGAAATGGCGTTCAAAGACCAAACCGCAGGCAACCCCGATTGCACCGGTTGCAGAGTTCTTCAACTGTTTTGAGGTGGATGACACACAAGCACCGGCGAACGGTGAACAACAGTAATTAACGGCGGGTGTGTTGTGTGTAAAAAGCATGATGCGCCCGCCCCTTTTTGATTTTCGATTATGACACGTTTTCAAGGAGAGGACATCGAATTTGGTTTGCGGTTAAAGCATATCACGCAAAACGACATGCAGACGTGGAATGACGCGCGGCGTGTGGTTGCGTATTTATATACGCACACGAATCACATTGTCAAATTTTCGTCATTGTCTGCAAGTGGTTACACGCGCATGACGAAATCATCTGACACGGTATTGACCGGTGTTTTGCGTTCCGCTGACACAAAGGTCATGCAGGGCACATTGTACATGGACGTTTACATCATGCCGCGTGTGGGTGACATCGAGCAAATCCGGCGCGTTCAAACGGGAATCACGATTGAATCAACACCCATTAAACAAGAAACAACATGATTTATATTGAAGTTATATTCGGGGCAATCAATGGCAACGCGCTGGACGTTGATTCTGCATTGTCGCTGACATCTACAAACCCCGTGCAAAACAAGGTCATTGCGGCGGCACTTGACCTTCTGCAACGCAACATTGATGCGGTTGCCGGTTCAATCACGAAAGATGTTGTTGAGGTTGCAACGTATGATGATTTGGCTGAAATTGAAGAACCGCGAACCGATGTTATTTACGTGACAACGGACACGAACAAATTGTATCTGTACGATGCGGATGCAGAGGAGTTCAACGAAGTCACAAACACGAACGTTGACAATACCATTTACGTCACGGATTTGGATGCGCTGTTTGACATGAATTTGACCGCTGGCATGTATGCCGTTGCATATACGCATCGCATTCCGGCTGGTTCTGCAACAACAATGTATTCGTTATCGGTGAGTATGTCTTCGCGGCGCGGCATCGGTCGTTTGGTGCAAACGACAAACATGATATTGGCGAACGCTGGCGGGTATGCAGTCAAAGATTACAATGCTGATGACGAACCGGTTTGGGTTTGGCAAATGTATTCGCTTGACGGGCATACGCACACCGTTTCGGAAATTTCCGGATTGGCGCAAGCGATTATTGATGCAACCGTGAACAAACAAGATAAAACGGACAACGGATTCAACACATCGAGCAAAACTGTTGTCGGTGCTGTCAACGAAGTGCATGACGAGTTGAACGGACTTGTTCACGCTTTCACGATTGATTTTCAAGATACGCGCGAAATCGTGCAAATGCACACGTTTGTTGGTCAAAAACTCACACATATCAAAACATCGAATGTGTCAACGTTGCGTTTGTCAATCAATGGTTCACAACAGACTATTCAATTGACGAACGGCGAATGGACGGGTGAAATTACCGTTGCATCCGGCGCGTTGCTTGTATGGCAAATTGGGCGCACATCTGAAGGTTCAATTGCTGAAATTAGTGTACAATATCAATACAATTCATAAACTATGGCAACAAATGTGAATCATTGGCGGCAGGCACGAAACGCCGCCGGAAATCAAACGATATTTGTTGATTGGGATTTAGGTTCTGACTACAAAGGCGGTGACGGCACGCCGGAACATCCGTTCGGTACTATATCGCACGGTGTTGCGACAAAAAAAGCCGCTGGAGTTAATCCAACGGGCGCGGTTGTACGTGGACACGGAAACGAAGCGTTTGTTGGCGACCATGCATTCATAATCATCGGCGATTATTGGGGCGCGGCTGTATATGACGGCGGAGGTACATCTCAAATCATATATTGCACGATGCGCAATCTTATTTACTTGAACGGCGGCACAACTATTGATGTTGATTACGGCGTTTCGCCATACGGTAATAACATCCGCGCTGCCTTCGCTGGCTGTGGGCGTGCTTTCGTTGCGGGCTATGCGGACTCTGCGAACTATGTGTTCGGCGTGGCTTCTTCGCCTATTCTGATTGGCAATTCGAAGATGTATCGCGGTTGCATCGGCGGCATTCAAGGCACGGGGTGGAACATTTATGCGAAAATCAAATGCACACCATTCGTTGCGAATCAAAACACATGCGGCACGACATTCGGCGGCAACGGATTGAGCGCAACGGCGCGAATCGGCAATTGCGTTGTGTATGATTTGCCGTTGCAGGTTCGTGCAACCGGCAAATCGGCGCAAACGAATGCCGGTTACATGTACCGGTGGATTTTCGGCAAAGTTGATTTCATTTTGGAACACAACGATTATTTCTATCAATGTTTGTTCGCGTCCGATTGTCGCATGTTTTATGTTGACAAGACATCGGGCGTTGAATATACGAACAAACGTTTGAAACTGATTCCACGCGAAGGCACGAACGAAACTCCGTCATTCACATACGTTTCAAGTGACACGGAATTGGATTTCACCGGCACGGCAACCGGCGGTGCAATGATTGTTGAGGGTGTCGGAATAAAAAGCATATATGACGCGCTTGTTGCGTTGTATGCAGCCGGACACATCACAATCAACCCTGCAACATATTTCGATGCTGCATGTGTTTGGAGTGAACTGACATCGGAACAGATTTTCAACAATCCGGAACAATACGATTTCACAACGAAAGAGGATTCGCCGGCTGTTTTGAATCAATGGCATTATTTGGGCGCATTGCCGCCGTCATTGAACATTCCGATTTTGGGAACGGGCAACGCTGGTTCGGACGGTGTTGCCGGATGCTGGGACAATCGAAGCATTGACGGGTGTTTGAAAGTCGAAAACGGGTTGATTAAGATTGACACCGCTTCGCAAGAAACATCCGGACGTATAGTTTCAAAGGTTATCAAAACGAATCCGTATGAGGTGCAATACAATGGTTTATATGCCATGTTGACACGCCGTTTGAAAAACGGTTGGATTGCATCGAGAAACAACCCGTTCGGCGCATCGTTATACGGTGACGCGAATTTGTCTGTTACACTTGCGGAAAATACGAAATACATCGTCAAAGGTTCGCGCATAACGTTCAATGATGAGGTGTATGACGTGCATTCCACGATTGACACAACGAATGCAGAGAGTTTGACCGGACAATTTGAAACGGCTGAAGGTCATGTCATTGAGGTGCTTGACGCGAACATTCCGGATGTGTTGTATTGCCGTTGCCGTTCAATGGTATATGCGCGCGCGGAACTTGGCGAAACGCTGAAACCGCAAATCACATATTTCAATGACGGTGACGAATGCATCAAATTCCATGACCGCGTAATTGTCCCGAATGAATCGTTTATTTGTGACAACGCTGAACCGTTTTACGTATGCAACGCGCAAGGTGTTGTGAATAGTTCCGCAACGGATTATTCCATTGCAGTCATTTTCGATGACCGCGAAACAATACCGGCTGGAGAAGAGCGCATCGGCGGTGAAACAAAATGGATTCCGGCACAAAAATTCGGCGAATACTTTGCGATGAAAAACGCGGGTGCAATCACCGAATTGGAAATACCGCAAATCGGCAATGTTCCGAAATCATCCGGAAACTACATGTGCTTCACAAAGAACGGCGGCGGCACGCAAATCAATGGTTACAAATCCATTCTGAATCAAGCGTTCATGCAATTCGCGTTGTTTGTGACAATCGTATCTGAATTAGACGTTGACGTTGAAGAATAATTCTGACAGTTATGATTGACGAAAGCAAAATCATCGTATTGGGTTCGTTGTCGTTGCGTGGTTCAAAGCAATCACGCACGACAGCGACAACCAATGATGTGTTGCGCGCAATATCGTTGCGTGCATCGCGTACAAGGAAAACGAACGCCGCTTCTGATGATGTGTTGGAACATTCATCCGTTGCGGTTGCAGGCTATCAGCATTCGGGCGGTCAATGGGGCGAACCGACAGATTTGTCATACGTCACAATTCACGTCTGAATGTACGCGCGAATCCGGTGAATCCACGCTGCCTTCGCTGGCTGTGGGCGTGCTAACAATGCGAACAATGCGAACAATGCGAACAATGTGAACGGCGTGGCTTCTTCAAACATTCATACCCCAAATCAAACGCCGGATTATTGCGCCGCCTATAAAATGGCGAAACATATATTTTGAAATTTTTGTGAGTAGCAATATGCGAAAATTGAATCTAAAAGAATAGGCAATATATGAAACGGTACGGAAAGACCGAACGATTATGGGAACGTATATGCGATGACGGGAACATCGAAACCGCAATGCGTGCATCGCTGGTCAAACACAAATACCCGAATATGCGCGAAGCGGGGTATTCAAAAGCGCAAAAATACATGATTGCACATTGGGACGAAGTGAAATCTGAAGTCCGGCGAACATTGACAACTGAATCGTACCAATTAAACGGTTTGCATCCGTTCAAGGTATATGAGCCGAAAGAACGCATCATCAATTGCCCGCAACAATTTCCGGACAAAATAATCACGATATGCGTTTATCAAGTGTTGCGCGATTACTTTTATTCGAAGTTTGTGCGTAATACTTATAATTGCGTCAAAGGACGCGGCATCCACGATGCGAAACGCGCGATTGAACATATCATGCGCACGCATCCGGATTGGTATTATGTACAAACGGACATCCGGAAGTTTTACCCGTCATTGCGGCACGACATCATAAAATCCGATTTGCGCACGGTGTTCAAAGACACAAAGGTTTTGCGGCTGTTGGATGCTATTGTTGACGTATTCCATGAAGGGTTTGACGAAAACGGCAATGAAATCGGCATCGCAATCGGCATCAACCTTTCGCAACTTATGGCGATTTTGGTTAATATGCCGGTTATGCGTGAAATCAATGAGGTTTGGAAGTTTCCAACGGTCAATTTCACAGATGATGAGTTCACCGCCGTTCCGGACAAAAAGACCGCGCATGAATTTGTTGCATGGTACATCAAACGCAATGCCGAACGCGGGTTGATTGTCAAACCGAATTACCGGATTGCGCCGATGCGCGAACCCGTGCGCATGATTGGTTACGAATTTAGGTTGAACGAAAAAGGGCAACAATATACGTTGCTGGGAAAACCTATCAAACAACGGATGAAACGCCGTGCGCGTCAATTGGAACGCATGGGTGTTTCGGATGAGTATTGGAAACAACAAATGGCTTCGCATTATGGCTGGTGCAAACATGCTTGTTGCAAACACCTTATGCGCAAAACATTTGGCGAACGATACAAACTATTTGAAAAGAATATGCAGACATTCAAAGACATCAAAGAAAACGAAACCGGCGAATTTGGATTGCCGCGCAAATCGCGTGTTTCAGTCACGGAACTGTTCAATGTGTCAATCTGTTTTGATGACGCAAAAATTGTGCTGATTAAAACGAAAGACGAAAGAACCGGCGAAGAGGTAGTGAAAGAGAAAATCGCAATCAAATTCCGGTATGCAGACGGCAACGAACCAACTGATGACGTTGCATATCTGATTTCCGGTTCGGAAACGCTGAAAGACCGCGCCATTGCAGCGCAACCGCAAATGCCATTCATCGGAACAATCGTTGAAAGGAAAACGGCGCATCGTTCAACGTATTATGCAATTGAATAATCCAATAATTCAATCATATAATCAACCATTAAAGCAGGAGGAAACAACAATGAAAAAGTAAAAGTATTATGCAAAACTTTGATATAAATATCATGCCATTTCTGCAAGCGTTCATGGTGCAATTGATAATCATTGCCGTTGTGTATTTGTTTGTCATGGTTGCGATATTTCTTGACCTTTGGGCGGGAATACGCAAGGCAAAGGCAAGCGGCGAATTTCGTTCATCATACGGCTTGCGCAAGACCGTTGGAAAAATCGGCGATTATTACAACATGCTTTTTGTGGTGACAATCATTGACGCGCTGCAAATGCTGTTGGTCATGTTGCTGAATTATCACACAAATACGCTTTTGCCGATATTGCCATTTTTGACATTCGGCGGCGGCATATTTGCTTGCGTTATCGAGGGCAAAAGCATCTATGAAAAGAAGTCCGACAAAGACAAAGCGAAAGTTGCGGAAACGGCAAAAGCATTGTCCGAAATACTGAAGAACAAGGACAATCAAGAAATCATCGGTTCATTCCTTGAATATATCAAAAAGGAAAAGCCGCAGCAAACAACAGAATAATCAATTGCACCCGTTACGTGAAAGCCGCAATGCATGTTGATTCATCGCAAAGCCGCTAAATGTGGCGGGTGCTTTTCTAAAACAATCAGATATGAAAAAGCAAGATTTAGAACTACATTTGAAACGCGCATATTGCGGCGAACGGTACACAATCGGACATATAACGATTGAAGATGACCCGTTCAAGTGCGATTCAATTGAACGCCCCGTGCGTGACAAAAACCGCAACGGCAAATTCGACAACGGTGAAAAGAAAATCAAAGGTGACACCGCAATCCCGTTCGGACGGTACGAAATCACCATGCGCGTCATTTCGCCGGCTTATTCAAAGAAAAAGGCATTTGCATTCACCGGTGGATGTATGCCGCGATTGCTGAATGTGCCGGAATTTGAGGGCATATTGATACACACCGGAAACACCGAAAAAGATTCATTGGGTTGTATCGTTGTCGGATTGAACAAAGTGAAGGGACAAGTCGTTGATTCAATGGTGACGTTCCGGCGGTTGTATGCTATTTTGCAGGAAGCGCACAAAGCCGGACGCAAAATCTATATAACAATTGAGTAATATGAAAAAGTTTATTCCGAACAGAATTGCGCAACGCATATCGTTCGCAATCATCGCGTGCATCATTGCATTCATTTTCGCGTGCATATTCACCGGATGCAAAACACCCGCCGCCGTATCAACGCAAACGGACGTGCAAGATTCAACGCGCATTGAATATCGCATTGTGCATGACACCATTATTCAGCATGATACGGTGTACATCAATGAAAAGACCGTGAAAGATTCTGAAACGGAATCCGAAACGACAATCCATTTTGGCGAGGGCGGCGGCACGTACAACGCAAAGACCGGCGATGCAACCAATGTCACGGGCGTTGGAACGAAAGAATCCAAACGCGAAAAGGAACAGAAGGAGCGCATCGAGCGTCTGACATCTGAAAACACGCAATTGCGGCATTCGTTGGATTCGGCGCGAAAGGTCAATACAATCATGCATTCCGGAACGGAAACGAAGCCGGTTGAAATGACCAAATGGCAACGGTTCTTTCATACATCCGGAATCATCGCATGGTGCGTGCTGGTTATACTTGCAATCATCGGCATTGTCAAACTATTGCGCAAATTCAAAGTCATACCCGTATGATTACAGATGAAGAGTTGCACCGGCTATGGGACAAAGCGAATCAGCGTGACAAACGGAACGTGCGCAAAGCGTCTGCATCCGAACACGATTTGCAAGTGTCATGCGTGAACGAATTTCGGTTGCGCAACCCGCGTTTGCGCGATTTGATGATTGCTATTCCGAACGGCGGGCAACGCAACGCCATTGTTGCGGCGAAACTGAAAGCGGAAGGCGTTGTTGCTGGAGTTCCGGATTTGCTGTTTGCGTACCCGTCCGGACAATATCACGGTTTGTTCATCGAAATGAAAAACGGACGTGCCGGTGTTGTATCTGACTATCAGAAGCGCATGATGATGCTTTTGACGCAACACGGGTACAAATGCGTTGTGTGTATAACGCATGATGATTTCTTTGCGCAACTGCATGAATATGCGCCGGAAGTGAAAATTTAGGTGTTATCTTCAAGAATGTTTGCATTGCTGCAATAAAAGCAGTACCTTTGCACCGTGTTTTTCATGGTATTAGATTTTAAGGTTGATGAAGTGCATCCGTTGTGAAAACGGGTGCATTTTTCGTCTATTCGGAGCAAATCCGGCAAAAACAAAAATGCAAATCGGCGTAATTCGTTATAAATCAGCCAATTTGCATTTTCTTTTGTGACCCCGCTGGGACTTGTTGATTTGTTCGTGCTATTTCACGCGGTTGCGCGAATGTGCGAATTGCGAACGGCTGCATGTGGTTTCATCGGCGCGGATGAACGGCAACCCGTTTTGCAGATTCATGCAACGAACGGAAACAAATCCGGCAAAAATTCGGCAATTCCGAATTTATGTATGAGTGCAAAAAATGCAATCGTACTTTCAGCATTGCGAAATCGGGTGCAAAGATACAACTTTTTTTTGACATGTGCAAATTTATTTTGCTTTTGCAACGCTTGCGTACCAAAAAAGTGAGTGCAACCTCCGTCATTCGATTTCTTGAATGATTTGGCGTTTCATTTCGTCATCAACATCGGTGTACCGGCTGAATGCTTGCGAATGCGCTGCATGTCCGGTGAACGCCGAAACGATGCGTTCCGATTTGACCTTCTTGAACATGTTTCCCATGAACGTTCGCCGCGCAAGGTGCGATGCCGCGATGTCACAAATGGCGCGCGGTTCTTCTTCGTATGTCAGTTTGTTTTGCACAATGACGGTTCGCGTAATACCGGCGGCGCGCAATACTTTTTTGATTGCGACATTATATTTGATGTCAGATATGAACGGCAACAATCTGTTGTCCGGTTGTCCGGCATACTTTGCGATGATTTCTTTTGCGGTGTCTGTCAGAGGGACGCGCACGACAATCGGTTTTGATTTGCGCAATTTCTGTTGTATGTACTGAAGGAATCCGTCATTTGTCAGATTGGCGGTTGTCAAAGACATCAAATCGGACACGCGGCATCCGACATGGCATTGGAACACGAAAATGTCTTTTTGCGTTTCCATTGATACGCTGTCAAAGTGCGTTGCATATAGTTTGTCCCGTTCATCGAGCGTCAAAAACGTTGGTGTTCCGTACACGTCTGAAGGTATTTTGTAGCGGTCAAACGGGTTTGTTTCGGCGCGTCCGGTTTCCACGTACCAATGACACAATGCGCGGATGCATCGCAATTTTGTGTTGATTGTGTTTTGCGAGCGTTCAACAATGACATCTTTTCCGGATTTGCGGCGTTTCGTTTCCTTGCGCAAGAATTGCACGAAGTCATCAATTTGCGCTGTTGTGAGTTGTCCGACATACAACGGGCAATGTTTGGCGGTGGAGAAGCGGCGCAAAAGGTTTTCGACAACGCGATATTTGCGCGCTGTTGTGTCTAAAATGTCATGCGCGGCGATGTACTGTTCAACGGTATCAGCAATCAACACGGGCGCGTTTTTCGCGTCTGCATGGTGAAATTCGGCGATGACGTTTTCAAGCCATGATTTGTTGACGTAGTAATCAGCCATGAACCGTTCAAGGATGAATGCGCGCAAATCGTCAATTTGTTGCTGGAGTTGCGTCAACATGATTGTGTGCTGGTTCATGTTCCGGCGCGGTATGTTCAACCGCTGTTGTTGTGTGTTCCAATCGTCATGCGGCACGTATATTCGCGATTTGGCGCGCAAATCAACGGCGTTCGGCGCATAGAACCGCACAAGCAATTCGGATTTGCCTGCAATGATTTTTGACGATGTGCGAAAAACGACCGATGCCATGATTATGTATATTCGACAAAGAACCCTCCGACACCGGAAAAGAGCCAACGGGGGTTGATGTTGTATGCCGTAATCAGTTTGCAGACCATTTCAAGCGTGCAAGGACGCAAACCCTTCTGCATGAGATTGAAATTATTTGAATACGTGCCGCAAGCATCGCAAAATTGTTTCTTTGTTTGTACGATGCGGGATGCGTACAAATTATAATACGATTGCACGAATCGTTGTGTCACTTCGTTTGCATTCATAGTGTTCAATTATTTGTTTGAAATCCAACAATCACATTCGCATTTGTCACGCGGTATCAAATCAAAATTCGCGTCAAAATAAAGTTGTTCATTGCCGCGTCCGGATGCTTCCAAATCGCGCAATTCGGCATCTGAAATGTATTTCCATTTTGATATTGCATATACGATGTACACACGTTGCTTCAGATATGATTTGTCAACAAATTTGCCGTCAATCATTTC
>OCTW011431493.1_pt1 | contig 15400 bp, 20 predicted proteins | sample 1539671 | NCBI WGS metagenome assembly OCTW01 (sample SAMN02144230, study PRJEB22623) | gut metagenome | biome: sheep rumen | host: Ovis aries | place: New Zealand
GCCGAGGCTTCGCATAATATTGACCACACCGGTCATGTTGAGGTTGTAGTAAGTCTCTTTACCACTCGGACCGTTGAATACTCCGCTCTGTTTCGTGATATGCTGTTCCTGAGGCGGATTGATCTTCGGCTCCTCCGGGAGCTCCACGATCGTAACCTCATCTACCTCGCTCTCTGCCGATGCTACTACCTGTATCGGTTCGGGCGGTTCGGGTGTTTCTGTCGGGATCTGAATAATGCATCCCAATATGATTAATTCTGCTATCATTTCTTATCTCCTCTCTTCTTTCCGAACATTTTCTCCTCTTTCTCCTGCAGCGCATCGACCAATGCCACTCCCAGATGCGATGACATCTCTATCCCTGCATGCTTGTCCAGGAAGGCATATACATCTTTATTCACTTCGTTCCAATACTTGTCGCTATCCTCAGGAACCCAATGCTTCTGACAGAGGTTCCAGTAGTCAACAAACATTTGACGCTCTTCTGAATTTTTCGCAAATTCGTAATTCATACATCCTCCTAAAATGGTGATTGTTCATCAGTAACCTCATAAGGAGCAAACCCATCATCATCCCATCCGAATATAATCTTTTCATCGGGTTCGTTCTTCAACCGCCTGGTTTGGGCTTCATACCATAGAGGTATAAAACCCTGGAACCCCGACTCTCTTTCCTTCACAACCTCAATAATATTCGAACACTCTATCTTCCAATCTTTCTTACCGCTAAATACCTTGTAGCCATTTTTGAAATCAGTATTGTTCCGATGCATGATAAATGCATCGTCAACTAAATTTCCCAGGCTTCCAGATCCGCCAACATCGTCCAACCTCAAAAAACCCATAGCCTTTCTAGGATGCGCTGCGAATATAATATGGCAGTTACAGATCATTGATAAATTTTTCAAGGTTTCAACAAAAAGCTTCTGCTGGTCCCATTTATCAGTCCTCTTATCTGACGATATTTCCGTTAGATCCAAAATTGACATATTATCGATAACAACGAAGTCAGCCTTGAATTCCCTTATGATATTTTTTAATATTTCAGCTATCTTTCTGAAATTACTTCCATATTCATTATCATAGAGGTGGAACTTGTCGCCCATCCAGTCAGATATTTTATGGAGAGCATCGGGCTTACAGTAGTATTGGCCTATATACATTTTGTATTCCTCAACATGATCTTTTCCTGCTGCCTGCTGAGCCATCCATCTCACAAATCTCTCTCTCTTTAATTCTCCCGAATAAACAATCGTATTAAAACCTTTATCAACCGCATTAATGACCATTTGAGATAGCAACGTGGACTTAGCAGCTCCACGAAGGCCACTGATCAGACTGATCTCACCTTTTGCCAATCCTCCCACTCTTCTGTCAAATTCCTTCATTCCTGTTGGGATACACACTCGCTCTTCTTTCGGAAGCGCTAAAATCTCGGCCATCGTGTTAAACATCTTGGTGGGCGCTTCTGTCTCCAAGTCGATACTTGTCTCCTCATACGAGATATCTTTTCTTTTGCGGTTATACGCTTTGTATTGTTTCCATCCAGCTTCTATCCTGGCTTCGCTTTCCGCCCTTTTGTCATCGTAGGCATCCGGCTCATACTTCAGCCTGAACTCGTGCCAGTCTCGGCCTGCGCAGCTATTATGAAGGCACTTAAAGCAGATCGCTCCATTAGACATCTTGATCAATGTCGCATCGGGTGCTTTATGGCTGCTATCAAAAGGACATTCCGACAATATGTATCGAGTGGCATCTTTCCATGTCTTTACTGCTTCGACTTTTATCCCATGCTCAGATATCCAGTCCTCGAGGTTAAAGCCTTCAACATTACGTGCAGGCACCTTAGGCTTCTCTTCTGGATATTCCTTTGCTAAGTCTTCAAGTAAATATTTACTTACCTGCTCTATAATATCCGGATACTTAAACACCTTAGCCATCCGATGAGGTCTTTCTTTTGTCGATGCTCCCTTTTGAGCAAGAGTTCCATACAGCTTCGAAATCCTCGAAGGGTTATAAACCGTAGTATCAACCGCTACCCTATCATCCGTGAATAGTAGATCCAGCGCTTTTAGACATCGTTCGACCAACCTTGTGTTCTCATCGTTTACAGAGAAGCTAATTCTATAAAGTAAATGTATTCCGTTTCCTGATATTGCCATAATTGGGAAAGGGAAACCTCTGTCCCTTAAATAATTTACAATTCGGCGAGCCATCTCATACGCCAGCAATCCTTCTTCTTTTGTGCTCGATATTCCGGTCATTCTAATTGGATCTAAATCCACAAGCAGCCATCTATAATATTCAACATCGCAATCAGAAGTTGTCGTTTTGGTTTGTCTAAAACAATTCCTTTGTTCTCGGGAATAGCACTCCTTTTTTAGATCGTTTAGTGTATAAAAGACATTTGCTCCTTTTAGATCAACAGTCTTGAATGCCTTTTCCAGGGTTTCAACATCAGTAAAGTATCCACTGATTATTGTCTTGCCTTTCAAAATTCTTACCTCAAAGACATCTTCAGGATCTTTTAAGCGAGATAATGCTTTTTTCATTTCTTCGATATCGAGATATTCACTCTTCAAGTATCACCCTCCCCTTCCGAGGCAAAGCCGGCGCAGCCGCTTCTTTTTTTTCTTTATCATTCTTATTACATTCTTTATATTCTTGTTTGGGTAGGTTCTGCGTACTGTTCTGCGACCGCTCAGTGTACTGTTCTGCGTACTGTTCTGCGTACTGTTCAGTGTCGCGCGAACCTTGAAATTTCTCATAGTTTATAACGGTTAGGAGTGTACCACGGTGTGTGGTCTTGACTGATATCATGTTGTCCGAAATCAGTGTCTCAAGTATTTTACGCATCTTATCCTTAGAACATCCTATTTCGTCACTCAATTTTCTGATGCTGGTAAGCAGTTGACCGCGCCTTATCGTTATCAGTGAACCATCAAATATTATCTTTTTATCTGAGTGGTTAGCCTTCAGAATAATAAACATCCAACACCTAAACGCCATTGGGTCCTGCCATATCCAGTGATCAAGGATATCTCGAAATACTTTTATCCATCCTTGCGATTTTGCCATGTTGTCAACCTCCCAGCAGTCTAACTATTTCCGCTCCGGTGTTATCCTTATTGCAAAATACAAAGGTTACATTATAACGATCTCGGATAGTGCAGAGGGATTTGTAGAGCTGCGCGCCCTGTATTCCTCCGCCACGTTCCGGAACTTTTACTGGCCGACCATTTCTCATTACCCACCTTGATGGTTTATTTCGGGGATTCTGCCAGAAGTAAACGTCTTCAAGATCCTTAATATCATCGCCATGCTCGCAAAGGATTATGATTTTGATACCTTGTTCTTTAGCTCTGATCAATTCTGATCTGAAGCGTTCATGTTGCTGGCAGACATTCCCACATAATTCCAATAGGTCTTTTTTTCGGTCTATGACCAACCTCGGATTGTCAAGACTCATATAGTCGCCTACATATAACTTTGATTTGAAAAAGGTAACACCGAGAGCTGTGAGCTGCCCTTCAATTCGGGCAAGCTCTTTTTTGTGCTCTCTTGTATCAATTTGTATCTGCATATTTACTCCTTAAAATGGAAGAGTATCTCCTGCGCCTTCTTCAACATTCATGAATTCCATTCCTTTACCGGAAGATGTGGTTTTATTCAGGTACTTAGGCTCGGGAACACTTGCACTATCAACCTTATCATCTGCACAGAACCAACGGAGTTCTGTTCTCATAGTCACCTTGCCATTGTATTCGTTCTCTACCTGACCAAATACACCACCGATCTTCTTGTCCTTAAACTGACTAGCAAACGAATCTCCCCATATTGCTTCGCAGTTGTTTGAATTTTCGAAGCTGGTCATAAATGCCTTGAAGCTCCTAGAACAGTTTCCTGCATTGTCTTCAATTACAATGTACTGTGTGCCAGCGTGAGGCCACTTCTTATCCGGTCTAATGTCATTCTTGAATTCATTAGTAAAGAATGCAGGCTGAGAATCATTCTTGGCTGTATCAAGATATACACGCAGCATATCCTTTCCGGTACTTGACTTCATTTCCTCTACCTTCTTAATAATCAGGTGATGGCCACCTGTGCTAATGGGAGTATATGAACCACTAGCTTGTGTCTCTTCGTAGTTATTAGGTTTCTGCATTGTTAAATTCCTCCTTTAATAGTCTTCTTGCAGTTGTTGGATCTGCATAAACTTTATGAATCATATTTCTTGAAAATAAAGTTTGGTTGTAACAGATATATTCTGGATATCCTTTGTCTAAGTAATCCAAAATAATTTCGTAACGTCTGTTTCTAAAAAAAGCTTGTATTGTATTTGTCCTTGGTTGATCTAATGTTCCACCATGTGCTTTCAAATAAGGCAAAAAGCATTCTTTAATAGTCTGAATTTTACAAAAGTCATATTTGCCTTTCCCTGATAAATCATTCGCAAGATTTTCCTTGCAGAACTGTATAGCAATTAAATCGTTAACAATATGGAATGAGTCATACCAGGGAGCAGGCTTACGTTTCTCAATTTTAAGATGACAATTCCGACATACAGTAATCAAATCGCTCATTCTCTCATGAGGGACATTGTTATATGTCATGTGATGAACATTTAGATCAAAGGGACGACCACATATTTGACATACCTTATCAGCCATTATTCGAGTATTTCTTTTACGTTTCCAGTCATTAGAAGCAAGGTATTCTTCTGCATATTCCTTTCCTGTCATTAATATTCCTCCAACACTTTCAGCACTGGCACAATATCATTCTCGATATACCGCTCCTCAAACGCTCCCATAGGTGTCTTGGCTGTGCTGAAGTCTGCCTGAGTCTCGAATACATGCTTACCATCAATAACCTTTGCATGCAGCACAACCGGGAATTTGCTCTCCAGAACAATCTTGTCAAGCTTCCTTCCGCTGGTCTTTATCCTGGTAAACATATAGCCATTATCATCATGATCTGTCTGCGTATGGCACAGAAATATGACCGTTACGTCATCCCTCATGCTGAGGGCATAATCGACCAGATCATAGACGCAGGCAGCGAGGTCAACCCACTTGTCATAGCCCTTCTCTTTAGATCTGCGCATTTCATCGGCGACCATGATGCCATTCAGAGTGTCGATGACCACTACCTTATAATCCTTGTAGTCCTTATCAGTATTGACCTTCTGAAGTGCAAGTCTTGCCACACTCGCATGGTCGTTAGCGATATAGTTCTGATTATCTCCGTTGTACTGCTTCTTCCAACCCTTCCAGGAGAGCCCCTTCTTGTCCGCGTCAATATAGAGCGTTGTCTTTGGATCTAAGTTTCTGAGAGAGGTCGTCTTACCGGAACCACTCTCGCCCATTATTCCTATAATTCCCATTTGTTCACCTCCTATGCCTTTCTTCTTATGTCTTTCAGATCAAGTCCGCACATCGGGCAGTACTTGAAGCCCAAAGCCTTATCCAGCATGATATGACCGTTGTGCTTGTCCTGGATAACTATTCCGAAGTCATCACCACTGTTCCCGATCCTCAGAGAATAGCAGCCATACACGATGCTCTTTCTATACAGAATATCCTTTGAATCCTCGGGGACGTCTCCGTTCTCCAAGAGCCCACAATATACACATCTCTTCATAGTCCCCTCCTACCTAATTCTCAATGAATGTGACTGTTCCAGGTGTGCGATACCCTCAAGATTCTCGCCCTTCTGAATAGCCTCCTTGATTGCTGTCTTGTTGATCTCAGGCGCCTTATACTTCAGATAGTCCTCAGGAATGTCGTATATATCCTCGACATCAATCACAACAGACGGAGCGTTCTTCTGAATACCGAACGAGAACAGATCTGTCTTGAACTTAGTCTTGCCTGTGACCTCCATCATTCCCTGAAGTGCTGCCTTCATGCGCTTGATATTTTCCTCGATTGCCTTCTTACGTGACGTCAGCCTTCTGATCTCATTCTCCAGCGCTTCAACATCACCATCGAGGTTCTTCATGATCTTGGCGTAGCTTTCCGCCTTGATCTCAAGCTCGCCCTCAACTGCTTCCATCGTGTCAGCCAGTGTCTGAGGATCAAGCTCCGGATCTTCCATCATTTCCTGAATGGTCAGGAAGTCCTGCGTTAACTCATAAATATTTGACATTTTCTAATACTCCTTATGTGTTATTAATTCCAATAATATGCCTCTTGCTTTCGTGGAGAGAAACCGCTCCCTCAGACATTCCTGCGCGAGCCCCTGCAGGTCGTAGAAGCCGATAGGCTCAGTCTCAGACATACATACCACTGCATCACCGCATATTCTGACATCAGAGAGATCATAATATCCGCAGCATCCTTTCATGCCGATGTTCATGGCTATGTCCTCGCCATATTCAGCCTCGAGTGCCTCGAGCTTCTCAATCAGCTCTCTGATGGTCAGCCGGTGGTCAAGCCTCTCCTCTGGATCAAGTTCCGGCATTAATATTCTGATCATGCTTCCCCTCCTTAAATGTTACGGATAATAACAAGCCGATTGCACTTGCTGTGATATTGCCAAAACTGGCAATCATGAGATCGCGACAGTCAAAGTGTCTTGCGATCAGAAGGATCACTATGAACGTGATCATGTAGGCTAGACAGCACATGGTCGCTCTGCTATAATTTGATTGATTGATTCTGGGTGCTGGTCTCGTGCCAGTGCCTTTTTTATTTCTCATCTTTCCTTCTTGGCCTCCTCCTGCATTAACTTGATTGCGTTAACCGCAAACATTAGTTTGAAAGCATCCATCTCATCCTGAGTGATATATTGGTTATGCTTCTGCTCTCTGTACTCCTCCAATGGGATCTCTAAATATTCCAGGGCTTTTGTTGTCATTTTGTAGATGTAATTCTCAAACTTTTCCAAGTCGTTTAAGTGCTCATCTATAATCATCTGCTTAAGTTTCTTTACTTCTTCGCCATCAGTTTCCTGTATTGCTGGCACGTCTCTCCTGCTCATTTGCTCACCTCCCTTCTGTCTTCAATCTCCTCTCTCTGCATAGATAGTCGTTGTAAGCCTCAGGATCAATCTTGAGCCCGCCGCTCTCCTTGACTGCCTTGGGATACATCCCGGATGTCTCCATCCTATGCACATTCCTCATAACTGTTGATACTGAGCAGCCTTCCTGGAGAGCCAGGGCTTTTACTGATATATACATGTTGTCCTCCTCTCCGCCTAAAGTTTACAGTTGTCAACTTTTTCGGTAAAAAAATAAGCACCATACTCATCCGGAGTGATGTCAAGGAGCTGGCTCCACTCCAGAATGTCATCCCTATTAATCTTGGTCCGATCATGGAGCTTGCTATTCAGCGCCACTCTGCTGATCTTGATATGTTTGCTAAACTCCGTGAGAGTGCCATATTTCTCTACAATCCTGCCTCTGAGCTTGCTGTAGTCCATTTCTACCTCCTTCCTGTGCTCCCTTGCACAATACAAAGTTTACAACTGTAAACATTTTTTGTCAAGCTGAAATTTACATCTGTAAATGTTTTTGTTTGCATCTGTAAAATGTCATGCTATAATACGATTTACAGGAGGTGAGCAATATGAAATATCCGGAGATTGCAAAGAGATTTAATCTCATAATGAATTTAAGACACATAAAGGCTGTTGACCTGGCTAAAAAAGCTGGAATTTCCGCCGGAGCTCTTAGCCATTACTGTAATGGTAATAGATGCCCCTCAACAGATATAGCCATAAAGTTAGGAAAGATATTAGACTGCAATCCTGTATGGCTGATGGATCTGGATGATGAGATGGAAGTATCCAGCAAAATAGAGGTAACCACTGAATATGAGATGGATAACGATACTAAATATATTGTTTCAAAGGTCTGCAAGATGCAGGGAGATCAAAGAAAAAGAATACTTACATATCTTAGAGCTATCGTAGATTCAGAAGAGACATAAGGAGGCGCCTATGTGGATCCAAAAAACCAAAAACGGTTATCGCATGTATGATAGATACGAGGGAATGGATGGAAAGATACACCGGGCATCTGTTCCAATGGACAGAGATACCCCTCAGGCTCAGCGTAAGGCTCGTGATGAGCTTGCAAAGATAATAGCGGATAAATCTGCCACTGTCTCTGAGATGCGCTTAAAAAGCCTCATAGAGCTCTATCTAAGTCATAAGGATGTTAAGCCATCCACTCTGGCTAATTATAACTGTGCTTTCAAGATGATCCTGGAAGCCCTTGGAGATGTTACACTGGATAGATTAACCGCTCCATACATTCTGAGACAGTTCACACAGACTGGAAAGCCTCAGACCACAATCAACAGATACATCCTTATCCTGAACAATCTGCTTGACTGGTCCTATCAACTTGGATACCTTTCGGAGCGGATCTATATTAAGCAGCGCAAGGTTAAGGATAAGAAGAGAGATCCAGAGCTTGAATACCTGGAAAGGGATGAGCTTACCAGCGTGTTAGATCAGCTGGAAGGCACCATGTATTATTATGTATGCAAGTTCCTGGCATTAACCGGCTGTAGGTTTGGAGAGATGGCAGCGCTCACGCTTGCTGATCTGGATGATAAGTATATTCACATCACCAAGGCTTATAAGATTGAGAATGGAGTAAGTACACCAAAAACAGAGCACTCTATCCGGGATATATACATCCAGCCGGAGCTTAAGGCTTTCCTGAGTGAATACTATACATGGCGTAAGATCAGAATGATGGAGATAGGTGTCAGAACAGATTTGCTCTTTTTTGGATCTACAGGCAGCTATCTGACCTGCCAAAGTTTAGAATACAAGCTCCAGCGCTGTGAAAGTTCCAAGCATCTCCATCCTCATATCTTCAGACATACACATGTGGCACTGCTTGCAGAGCAGGGAGTATCCTTGGAAGCTATAGCCCGGAGGCTAGGACATAGTGACAGCGCTATCACTCGCCAGGTGTATTTCCACGTCACCCGGAAGCTTAAGGATATGGATGAGCAAGTCCTGAACAGAGTATCAATTTTGTAATTTCTGCCTTCAATTTGCCCCCAATAGCTCCCAAACGCCCTGTTTTAGGGCATTGTTCATTAAACAGAGATTAAGTGGTACAATTTTTTCAAATATAGTAAAATCTCGCAAAATCCACTAAAATAGAGGCTTTGCGGGATTTTCTTTTGTTTGGAAATTATTAAGCTTTAGGTATTTTTTGCCCCTTTTTGCCTTCATTTTGCCTTCTCGGGCATCAAAAAAGGACGCCCACTCCGAAGAGTGAACGCCCATGCATAGAGGTAAGAAATGTGAAATTGAAACTCAACTCACGTATATACTACCATCCATTCGGGCACATATCCATCCCGAAGGAATGCGCATCCAAATGAAATGATTATCAGAGATTACTTCGAGGCATGTCACGCGTGTTCCGGGGAGCAGAGCGCCCTTGCTGTTAGCATGTCTCTTGGCATCCGGTGTCAGATGATTGTAGCCCACATAGGGATAGTTGAGACCAGCGCCGGTTCTGACATTGAGGCTAGTCCTTACTCTGACAGTATAAACCTTGTTGACTGTATAGGCTGATGTATCGAGTGCCACCACTGTATGCCCCTCAGACGCACTCTGAGGCTTTTCTAGGGGTTTTACTTCAGAGGTGGGCTGTTTATGCTCTGGTACCTGCACAAGCTCGCCATCGAGCCCATACGGAGGGCAGATGTAGCCTCTGATATACTTGCCATTGACTTTGATGGAGCGGTCTCTGACAGAATGATTATAATTACCCTCACGCACGAGGATGTTATTGTCAGAAATGCCTATAATAATACCAACGTGATCAGCAACTCCGACATTATCTCCCCAGCCCTGATCTTGCCAGTCATAGAAGATAACGTCTCCCACATCTGGAACATAATCATCCGCTTCCTGCCATAAGCCGAGCGCCTTCGCCTTCTCAATCATCTTCGGGCATGAGCACTCCGCGAAGCCATTATAGCCATTCAGCAAAAATACTGCTGTAACCGTAGCAGCACACCACGCATCCGACTTCTGCATCCGATAGCCACGTGGGAGCGGTTCTTGAGCATTATACACGCTCAGGACACGCAGATGTCCAGCCTCGCCCTTGAGTTCAGAAATAGTCTTACAGATTGCTTCCCTTGTCATCCTTTATCCTCCTTGTTTCCAGCATCTGCCAAGCCCTCACCGATAATGTACCCTATCACAGTAGCCCCTGCCATTATCAGAGAGGCTACCTGTGTTCCAAGCTGTTCATCTTTCCAAATAAAGACTATCAGCATTGTCACGAATGAGGCTACCGCCATCCAAAACTTTCTACTTGTTAGCTTTCTTTTCCAATCCATTATTACACCTCCTTGCTAAAATATTTTCCATCAATCACATCCCCACTATCAGCCCATACATTATTCTCACCATCAAAGGAGTTGATAGAACAATCTGCAAGCGTGTAAGTCGTTGGTGTGCCACCGATATTCAGCACTTGTGCTCCTGTGGTTGGTGTAGTGCCTTCTGCATACTCGTTGCGGTCACTTATCCATTCGCCTGTGAGTGTTTCTCCGTTATAGCTTTCATAATACGGATATACATCAACTGTGGTCTGTCCGTTGTTAATCTTAAGTTGTCCGCCTACTACTGTGAGTGGATTGTCACTTGCATCTCTGAAGTTGATAGTATACTTATTGAGATTGCTTAATCCGATACGCAAGCACGGAGCCAACCGATAACCGTTGTACGCGCGGCCGTCGTACACGGTACCAGACGTGGTCACATACCAAACAGAATGAGCGTAACCACGGGAGGCAGACCGCATCCACCGGGAGCGGACTAATGTTTGTGCGCCTAAATCGTATTTGATTAGCCTTGTATAAGTTCCAGCAGACGCTGGTGTGGTTCTTCCAAGTAACCTCTTGTAGTATTCCCAATAGTCTCCCTCACCTGAAATCTGTGGACTAATATACATTTGTTCAAGAGATGCAAGAAATACTCTGTCATAGGTTTCATCCATGTCACCAAGAGGTGTATCACCACTATTGAATACTGTATTTCTCGCAGTATATACCTTTGTAATTCTCATGTGGTTAAGCAACTCACTATCAAAGCCACACAGATAACCATTTTTAGTATCTGCGTATGCTGGCTTGACATCCCACTTATGCTGTTGTACCCACCAATTCCCAGCTGTTGCAGTTGAATTGAGGTACTGTCTGACAGCAGAATATTTCCATCTGTTATAACCTAGTACAATACAATGCCAATAATTACAATCTCCGCTTCCATCTGTCTGTCCTAAATTAGTCCCACTAGAAGGTTCTGTTGTGCTTACTGTAAATGCTAGTTCTGTTCCTGTTCTATCTGCTCCGCTTTCAAATATTCCAAGTGTGCAATTCTCAATCGAAGCATTATAAGCACCACTCTTTTTTCTTATCTGTTTTCCAATGGTTAACGTTTCCGAAAGCGTGAACGAAACATATTTATTATTATTACCGCCCCATGAATCGTTAACAATCTCAAAATAATAATTTCCCGCAGATAAATCTGATGTACTTGCTATAATAGCTTCGGGTTCATCGTAAACACAATCAAAAGGCAATATAAACTGAGACTCTATATCGCATACATCAACATCATTGTTATTGCTGTCTTTGACCGTCTCTGTATGGCATATATTAAATGGCATATCGTAGTTAGTATTACCATCTTTCCACGCAAGGTGTATCTTACCATCACTTGACGGCTGATAATTTGTAGGAAGTGTCATGTTGACTATTTCCATGCTTGTCTGACCACTCAACGGCTTAATATTCTCACTTGATGGTGGATTATTGTTACCACCTATCAGCGGTTCGATTGATACGGTGAGTTGTTTTAAGGGGTTTGCTGTGCCATCTGAAAATGATGCAATCGGCTGTGGTAAATTAGCAACCTCCTTGAGTAGATACGCATTCTCAGGTAGTGGAACATTTACATCAACTTCATTGTATGCTGTCCCACTTGGTGCTGTGTATGTTCTGTTTTCTGTTGCAGTTAATGTTGTCAATGTTGGCTGAGGTACATTTACCACAACAGGACTATAAGCCTTGCCACTTTCTGAGTAAGTACCATTTTCTGATACATCAAGCTGTTCAATGGTTACATCTCCACCGCTTCCTTCTCCTGCTTTCGCTAGGAAATACTCTTCCCTTGTGATTGGCTCGGGAACACTCTGATTTTTGTCGTAAATTCTCTTGATAAACATTTCCTTGCGTGTTATCGGGGTAAGGTCTCCTCCGTCAAGCAAGGTCTCTTTTCTTGTGATTGGTTCTAAATCTGGCATGTTTTTACCTCCTTAATAAATATTCTTGCATATCGTCTCTTGCCATCTTCAAGTCCTCAGTATGATTACCGTCAATAGCATGGCTCATAAGTGCCAACATAGATTTCATCAGCACTTGTTGAGCCTCTTTCATTTCCTTTTGTTCACGCTCTAACTCTTTAATTCGCTTGTTATCGTTGTCTAACATTTCTTCATGTCCTTTTATTTTAGCATCTCTGTCACCATCTGGCTTACGCATCCACCTAATTATTGAGGCTATTATAGCCCCTGCTCCGCCGAGCGTGATAATTGCAGTACAGAGAAGTTGCGTGAACGTCCATAGTGTGTTTATCATGTTTGCCTCCTATGTGGTTTTGGTGTACTGAATTGTTATGTACTTTAATGTAATTGCGCTATTTCTTGTCTGCTGTATCTGCACATAATTTGTAGTAGATGTTTGCGCTCTTGCTCCTAAAAAGCTAAATACTGCGCCTTCGGCATTTGCTCCATTTATATATATAATGGCATCAATTCCTTGCTTTAATATGCTCGTATCAACCCATGTATTGCTTGCAACTGACAATACAGAAGAAAGCTCCCATGTCCTTTGATACAACGTCTTACCATCAATCCACGTTCCTATCACTTGTTCATCAGTTGAATAATGGACGTTCGGAATTGCAAGGGTGTTGTACTCGCCACTTCCTGCGACATCGGTGGTCTTGGTATATAAAATCGTGATATAGCCTCGGGTAAAACTTCGACTTGAACCAACGTTTATTGTAACTTTATCCGTTGATGCGTTGTAGCCATCAGAAACCGCTCCATATTGTGAAATCAAACTCGTATTTATGTAAGTCATTGGCAAATTGAGCCATGCCCCACTAGGTACTTGCACATTTATATCTAATTTTACCACGGTTTCTGTATTGCTTAACCCCATACTGATAGTCTGCGTTCCACTTGACAAGTTCCCAAAAGCAACCGTCTTTTGATACAGTGGCTTGTTATCTCTCCATACACCAACTTCACGTTCTGTGTCTGAATAGATTATCGGTGTAAACCCATACGCTTGATAGCCTCCGCTTCCTGCAGTGTCGGTGGTTTTGGTGTACCATAATGTCATTTTCCAAACGCTACACGTTCCGCTGTTTCGTGTTGATAATAATCTAATATATTGAGATGCTGATGTATCAGCGTTAGCCACTACTCCACCACGCCATGATGATATATTATTATCATTACACATTACATCAATTATGTTTTTAATATTAAAATCTGATATTTTAACAGGTGTTTCTGTCCAGCTTGGAGTTACTGATAAAAGATTAGAAAATTCCCACGTTTTTTTATATATAGGCTTGCCATCTGTCCATACTCCTACTTGTTTTTCTTCAAGCGAATATATCTGTGCATCTAATATCAGATTTGAGTCACCGCCTCCACCACCTTGAACTTCTGCCCATGTACCATCACCCTTCAGATACTTGTTAACATCGGTAGTGGTAGGGGCAGGAACTAAACCACTTGAGCCTGCTGTCGCCCCATCCGTGCCCTCAAAGTCTGAATAGGTGGTATCTGTTGCAGAAATGGTTTTGCCATCTGATGCAATCTGAACATTCTGTCCTGCAATTATCTTGTCCTGCTTTGCATCTATCAAATCTAATAAAGACGTGCCATTTACTTTGTAATCACTTCCTTCATGTATCCCATTGTCCGTGATATACGACACATAATCTTTCCCAACCTTGTGATATAGTATCTTACCGTCCTTACCTATTCCTGCTTCACATGGCGTGTCGGGTGACGCATGGCTTTGAGCATAGAGAAAATCAAACGCTTCTCTCATCGTCATAGCTCCGCCTGCTCCAGTCCCAGAAATTATCTTAAAAGGCTGGGTGGGTTGTGTATCATTACCTTCCCAATTCCATCGTCCTTTTGATATATACCAAGTAACACCATCAACCACGAATGACGCTATCTCTATATTTCTTTCATTTCCTGTGTTATTACCGCTTTCAGATGGTGTCTTCCAATCGCTGTGAACTGTCCTCTCTTTGTAAAGCCACTTAACACCGTCAAGGCTTGTTGATATTAGATAAAAGCACTTGTACTGAATGTAAAATTCTGCTCCACAAATCGCAGGAACTGAATTAGCTTTTTTGAACGAGAAATTGCCTTGGTACGAATGAGAGGGGCAATCATTAGTCCATGTTACATCATCGAATACATAACCATCATCCGCAGACATGCCCTCAATTACGAACTCACGCTTAATCTGGTCAGATGTTTCAAGCCAATATTCCAAGCCACCGCCTGTCATGCCACTCCACACTCCGCTGTGGTTCTGCCATATCTTCACGATATTGTTATTGCTGTCTGTCTGAAAGTACACGTCCCCATCACTACCGCCTGTTGGGGTGGATGTGCCATAGTTGATAGACGTGCCTCCGATGCTGTCAAGAATAGCAATCGTGCCCTGAAGCAAGCTGCGTCCATTGTAACGAACATCACTCACTCTGTCCTGTAAGGCATCTATCTGCGCCTCGATAGCGCTCGTGTCAAATCCGCCAGCTACCGCCTGTCCGTTTGCCTGTGAGAGCATGCTCGATACAGTCGCCTGAGGCTTGCCGATTACGACATTCGAGTTATATCCTCTAATAACATCATACGTCAGCCCTATCACTCGGCTTCCTGTCGTGTGGATGCCATGCTCTGTATCGTCTATCTCCACGCTGTCGCCGAGCTTTATCGTTTCGAGCGCCACAAAGTTAGCATACTCTGTTGTCCTCGATAAGTCCGCCATGCTGACAGTAACGGTCAAAGCAGGCTTGTCAATGCCCTCTGCGTACTTCTTGTTAACCCACTCTGTCATCAGCGCATACAGGAGCGTATAGAGCGCATCCTTGCGAGTGTTGACTGTTGTCAGCAGGCTTGCCATGCCAGTCGTGAATACCGCTATCGCATCACTCTTCGAGCTGTCCTGATCTACGACATAGCCATCCTCGTCAAAGTAATACCATGTGCCATTTATCTTGAGCCACTGGCTTTCGACATACACTGCAGCGAACTCTCGGTCTATTGCATTTCCAAACCACCAGCGCTCATCGTCCTGCACCCAGTCCCA
>OCTW011557549.1_pt1 | contig 15400 bp, 13 predicted proteins | sample 1539671 | NCBI WGS metagenome assembly OCTW01 (sample SAMN02144230, study PRJEB22623) | gut metagenome | biome: sheep rumen | host: Ovis aries | place: New Zealand
CGTATGCGTCTTTTGCAACGCTCCATGTCGGGTATTTCTTATGGTCTTTAACCCATCCGATTTCAAACTCCAATTTTGATTTGCGCGATGCTAAATTGGACGGCATACCGGACATTGTGCGCGCAACGGCGGTATCAACGCCGCGCAATTCCTCATACGTAAAATCGCGTGCATATTGGCGCGCATCGCCCAATAACACAAGGTCGTTGAATTTATCGTACAGCGCATTTGCTTGTGCAATCAGTTCGTTCATACGTGGGATGTCACCGCTTGCAATTGCATCGCGCATCGGTTGCGCGTTGTATTCCTTGAAACCGTCAACCTTTGCCATTGCCGCGCGCGCCTCCTCAATTTTCGCTTCTAATTCTTTGCGCAAGCGTTCGGCTTCCTCTGCTTTGCGCCGCTCCTCTGCCAAATCCTTATCGAATTTCGCGCGTATATCTTGCGGCACGGCTTCTTTCGCCACCGGCACAAGTTGATGACGGCAATTCCAACCGCCAACATTCACTTGAAAATTCTCCGGCGTTGTACCCTCAATCAATCCGTATGGCAAATCGGTTTTCGGGTTCATTTTGCATTGATGCACTTTGCCGTCATATTCGATTTTGCCCGCCAAAATATCGGGTATCTCTGAAACGTGGATGAACTCTTTTGCAGTCAGATGATGACAAAACTCCCGTGTCGTTTCAATCTCACTACCAACGTACTGAAACCACTCCGCGCCCAAATCATCCGTGAACAATTTGTTGTTTTGTCCGGCATACTGTGTCAATGCTGTTGTCGCATACGTCTTTGCGTATTTTGCCAAACTGCCTTCGCCGGTGTCCGTTGTCATCAACTGATTGCGCAATTCGTTGACCAAATCGGCATATTTCGCGCCGGATGTAACCGCGCGCAACAACGTCTTTGCCAGCGGGTCAAGCACATTCGATTGCAACCCCGCGCCCGTCAAACCGTCAATGGTCGTTGTCACGGCAACGCGCTTCATCGCTTCGTATTTGGCTTTCGCTTTGTCATTCAACGTCTTTTCTGCAAAGTGCTTTGCGTAATACGCTGATTGCGATTTGTAGATTGAATCGAACTCCGCCGCCAATTCTTTCACGCCCTGCAAATATGCTTTGTCTTTCGATGTGATTTGCGCCAAACGTGATTTGATGTCAGACAACACCTTCAGATTCGCCGTTGACATCTTTATGTTTCCGGATGCGTCAACGTCTAATTTCTTTATAAGTTCAACCGCCGAATCAAAAATCTTTTGTTCGGTTTTGGTAATAACACCGTCAAACGCATTCGATGCCGCGTCCAACTTTGCAACAACTTCTTTTGGAATCGCCATATTGCGGGTATATTTAGCCGGAGGCGCACTTTCGCACGCCGTCCGGTCAATTACATTGTTTTGAATTATTCATCGCCCTCATCGCCTTTTTGCGGCTGCGGCTTTTTCTTCGGGTCTTTGTCATCATCCGGTTCGTCTTTCGGTTCGTCATCCGGATTCGGGTTGCCGGAATTGTCAACCACATCGGCAAATGTCGGCGCGTTCACCGGCTCATTCGCCTTTTGCACCTCTTCGGCATACTTTTTCAGCACCTCCATTTGCTTTTTGTAATCGCGTGAATAGAAATCTTTATCTTCGCGAATTGCGCGCAATACAAACGCCGTAATGTTGCATGAAACGATATAATCCAATTCCGTGATTCCGTTATTCTGAAGCATTGTCATCTTTGATTCATCGGACATGCCAAACAACGGGTCAAGATTGAATGTCGTTTCAATCATGTGCGCGATTTCGGGGTCTGTGTTGAATTGCTTTTTTGCATAATCAATCTCCAATTCGCGCAATATCATCGGGTGCGCTTGCGCATCGCGGGCGTTTTTCAGTTCAGCCATAAGAACAGACGTGTTCAGTATGTCATATTTTGTCGGAACGTTGATTTTCGGCAACATCGCTTTGCGTTCATCCGGATTCGCAATCAATGTGTTGTAGCGGTATTCGTTGATGAACATATATATGTTGTCAAGAATGCGCACAATATCTTCAGCAACGGCATTCACAAAGTTGTTCAATTCGTCTTTGTCGTATGCCTTTGCAACGCCGGATTGCGACAACGGGGTTTCTGCAAGAAATTCCATGTTGATTGCCGCCAGCGCGTCATATATGTGTTGCCGTACATGTTCATCTTCGAATTTGGCGATGTCCGTTGATTTCGTGACGTACCCAATCGGGGGCGTTGGAAGTTGCTGTTCGCCGAATTTTGCCGCGTTGATGATATATTCGCCGTATGGTGATACATTCGACACCGAACCGCGCCCGTGACAATGATGACAAACTTTCGTGCCTTTCACAACATCTTCGCCGGTCTTTTCGTCTTTTTCGATGATGTATTCTTGTCCCGTACCGTTGCACACCGGACAATCATTGTTCGCAAACACGTACTTTTCCGAATGAATATGCTGCAAGATTTCAGCCTGCAAATCGCTATATTCGCGCGCCGCTTCGTCAAGCGAAGGAATCATGCCGGCAATACGGCTTTCATATATGGTGTCGTTATTCTTGCGTGAATGGTAAACGCCGCCAACCTTGAACGCGGGCAATTCGCCGATGTCATGCCGGTATATGCATGATTCGTCAAACTCTTTCGCGCTGATTTGCTCATATTTGGCAAACTCATTCTTTGTCAGCACGTAATAAATTGCACCGCCGTTGTTCACGCGCCGCCCGCCGTGTGTGTAATACGTGGATGTGTCACGCGATTTCAACACAACGCATTCGCCTTCCGCATAATACATGATTTGTTCGGAATCAAAGAACATCGCAACCGGTTTCACATATTCGGTTGTCGATTCGGGCATCTGTTCCGGAATGACTGCAACGATGCCGTTTGCGTCAATCAGATATTTGCGCAATAGAACGGAAAACGCCCAATTCGTGATTGACGTGAAATGCGGGTAATTAAATTCGCAATACTGCTCCAGCGTTTCATCATCTTTGATTAGCGTTTGCACCTTTTCGGCATCATATTGCACGTTCCAATCTTGCGAACGTCTGATTTTCTCCAATGACGAAAACACCTTTGAAATGGTGCGCTTCGTAATCGGAACGTATATTTTTTCGCGGTACTCTTTTATTTTGTCAGATTCGTTCGGTCTGCGTTCCGTGATTAGTGTTCGCGGCATTTTGCCGTCTGCATGAACCCGCAATTTTTCTGCAAGTTCAACGCATGTACGTCCGTTCTGATAACCGCCCGCCGCAATCAATGTACTCACGATTTCCGGTGTCAACTGTTCGGGTGCTTGTTGACTTTGCTTTTGTTGATTCAGTTTCATATCTCTCAAATTTTAGTTGTTAGAATTGCGCGATGTTACGTTTGCAACCATTTTCCATTTCGCTTTTGCCAGCCAAACGCCGCAATCGGCTTCAGTATGGTTGTCCCAATCAATATCGTAATTGTCCGATTTCGTCAATCGTGTGCCGTTCACAAACACTTTGTCGCATGATAATGCCAGCACAATGCGTTCATGCCACCATTCCGGAATATAATCCGTTTGCGCCTGCAACTCTTTGTTGATTGTAGCGAATAGCACAACACGTTCGCCGGACAACTTTTCATATATTTCGTCCTTCTGATTGAACGCGGGTTTGTTCAACCAAATCGGCAACCATTGGCGAATCGGACGCGATGATGTGAACGGCAAATCGAATGTTTCCGTGTCGCATGTGTATGAAAGCAATGCCAATTCGCCTTTCGGGTTCTCATACCGGCGCAACAAATTGGAATACCAATCAACGCCGATTGCATCTTTCAACGTTGCAGATGACGCAAATTCAAACGTGAACGCATCGCCGGAGGTACGCCCGCCGGTATAATAGCCGAATTGAACACGAACAGATAATCGGAACGATGAATTTGCCGTGAACGTACATTCGATGTCAGCGGGGTAGAAATACGCCGATTGGTTGAATATGATTTGTGAACCTGCTGAAATCTGAATGTTTGCATATTGCTGATACGGCACACCGTTTGAACCCCAATAACGCACATATATTTTCGGGATTTTCAGCGTGTATGTGCCTTTTGCAAATGTTTTGTCTGTCAGTCCCTCGATGTCTATTGTGCGCACAATGCTTTCGCCTTGCGCGATGCTCGATGCATCAACGGCATAAGTTAATGCAGACACGTTCGCAAGCGTTTCTTCGCTGTGTATCTTTATTCTGAAACACTCATCCGGCGCAACGTAATCGCGTGCCGTATTCGCCGGAAACAGTTTTGAACGAAACAACGCGATGCCGTCATAAAACATGCCCGCTGCATAATTGCCAGCCAATGACCGGAATTTGCTGTGTAATGTGTTGCCGTTATACGTGAACGGATTGCCTTCGGCATCCACAACGGAAAATTCAGCGTCTTTGTTATCTGTCGGAACAAAAAACGCGATGCCGTCACCGCCAAAAACCACCGGCAACGGAATGCAAGCGTCCAGCGGGTCAATCGCTTGCGTGAACTGAATGAATTGGTTTTCGTACATATTATTGTTCATATTTTGGAATTAACGTCAATTCGGTGTTGCCCGTCTTGAACTCATATTGCATTTCTTTCAACCAGCATTTCTCCCCGTCAACAACAATCAACCCATACGGATTCGCCAAAATCGCTTTGTATTGCGCCAATGATAACGGGTATTTGATTTTCAACGTTTCGCATTTCATCAATGGCGCACCGTTTTCAATGGGTGCATCCTCTGCAAGTTTCGTTGTCACGGTGTCAAGATAATCAACCAGCGAATAAGGCGATTTTGACGGAGTTTTGAATGCCGCTTTATAATTGACTGTCCCCTTCGTCAAATCGAAATTCTTTTGCGAATTTGCAAACATCATGCGTTTTTTCCAACGTTCAGCCATACGGCGCGGCGATAATGCTGCATTGAATAATTCAGCCGGAACATTGATGCCTTCGGACTGCGAAATGTAGTTTGTCGCGATTTCGTATGCGTACCCAATATGTATCAATTCGCCGTGAACTTCGCGCGTCTGATAGCGTTTCAGTTCAAAAACAAAGATGTTTTCGTCATACTTGTATTCATCGGATGTGTTCTCAATCGCCTTGCGCCGCGTTGATTCAACTGAATAATTGTCGGCAATGAATTGACACAATTTTGATTCCTCTTTCGTCACGGCTTTCACGCCGGACGTGAACACACGTTCAGAATGGATTGAATCAATCGAATTTATATCTTCGTTGGTTGTGTACTTCTTATAACCGATTGTCAGTTGTGTAATCAAATTGTCTTGCGTTGCCGTGCGTGTTTTTTCGTTCGGGTTGTCGATTGTCAAAACAACATCGTCTTTGTAGAACCACTCCCATGATTCAACGCGAATGACCAATGCGCTGTTTTCGTTTACAAAACCCCACCCGATGCAGTCAATGGCATCCAGCGATTCAATGATGTTCTTAAACGACATCGGCATATTTCGTTGGTTGTCATCATCCGTGAACAAACCGCGTATCTTATAACCATTCGTCAATGCTTTCAATGCGCCTTTTCCAATTGATGCAGACGGGTAAACGGAATCGGGGCGTGCGTACAACGATGATTCAACGTGCAATTGGTTGTCTGATATGCATTCAACAATCTTATTCAACGCTTCGTGCGTCATAATCATGTCAGCGTCAACGTCTTTGTTGATTCCGGAACTTTCGCATTCCATTTTGATATACCCGCCTTCGTCAATTGTAACGCGCATCGCCGTTCCATATCGCCCGTCATCATCCGCGCCGGCACTACACCAATAATAACTGTTCAAAACGTGGTTGTAATTGTCATTGCGCATGAACAAACCGAAATACAATTTAGTGTATTCAAGGTTTTGCATTTGCAGATTAACCGGAATAGTGATTGAATGACCGCCGGAATTGTCGTTCATGTGATACAAATCGGATTTCCAAATCGGCGTGAAGTTCTTTTTCGGGTTTGAATCAGTTATATAGCGGTTGAATTTTGTTCCGATGCCTATTAACGCCAAATAACAATCGTATTCATAACGTCCGGCGGAAACTGTCACATGTTGGTCAAACAGCGTTTCAAGTGCTTCGATTTTGACGTTCATTTTGATGTCAAGGCTGTATTTTGCCGTGTCACCGTATTTTTCAGCGAATCCCGAACCCTTTTCAAAAAACGGCTGATAGTATTCATCAATGTTCGCATCGCCGATGTATTGGTCTGATGCACGAATCGAATCGGCAATATCAACCATGCCGCCGAATGAACCAAATTCATCCAATTGCGGCGTTTCAGACGGCACAATGTTAATCCATTGATGTGATTTATCAACCGCAAGGCGAAAACGTCCGGATTGCGTGTTTTCTTCTGTGTATTGCACTTGCGTTCGGGCGCGTGATTCATTCCGGTACAGAATTGTTTTGCGCGGTATTCGCATTTTTTTCCATTCCGGATTGTGCGCAAGCGCATTCCCGTCCATTGTGTCAGCGCGGTTCAAGTCAATCTCCGTTTCGGAACGGTTGTTGAATGTCGTTTTGATTCCGACTTCGCCAACAGTTACAGACACCTTCGTTGCGTTTCCGTTCGTTTCCGAATATGTTGACAAATCCAACACGCCGGAATATAACTGTTCGCCGGTTTCATCCGCAACCGTGTACGTGATTTCTGTGTCGATGTCCGAATTGTATGCATCGCGAATCATCGTTGCGGCGTTGCGCCCGCCGTTGTTGTAAAACTCCAATTTTGAAACAGATACTTCAGCCGAAACACCATGATACGTGCCGCGACTGATTTTTGTTTTCAACCCGTCAAATCCAATCGGTTCATCAATGACGTGCGCGATGCCGCCAATGGTCAATGTGTGTGTCAGTTTCGTCAATTCCATGCCCCTGCATATTTACGGTTCAAATAATGGTGTGTGTCGCCGCCTTCAGTAACGCCGATGCCGGAACGGTCAACATTCACATATACGGCTTTTTGTTCCGGTATTTTGATATTGTCCGCAACCGCTTTGCCGATGCGGTCATAATCCGGCGCGAAGCCGATTTGCTGCATGATAGCATACCGCATGATTTCGCGTTCAACGCTCGGTTGCGCGGGTACGTATGGCATCGGCACATCGTAATCGCCCCATTTTTCCGGCTGATTCAAATGATGATGCGGAACGATTGAAGCATTGTCCGGAATATACATCAACTCCGCGCCACGTTCACCAACCATTGCGTATTCACCTTTGCCGCGTTTACGTCCTTTCGCGTATTTCGGCAACGGCTTTGCAAGCACCATTGCAAGTTGCGTTGCACCCAATGCAGCCGCCATTGCGGTCATCGCAATTGTTGTTGCGCCGAAGTCAACTTTTGGCACATCCGCCCAAATACGCATGATAGCCATTGCCGTATTCATCGCGATGCTGAATGCCGCTTCTGCCTTTTCAACGGCTGCGGCTTTGCGTTTCAATTCCAACTTTTTATCTTCCATTTCCTTTTCTGAAAGATATTTCTTTTTGGAATCTTCCTTTGCTTCCTCTGCATCGGTTGTGTACAGTTCATCCAAATCATCCAACTGTTGTTGTATGTTGTCGGAAATTGCGCCGAATATCTCTGAAGCCATGTCAGACACAAACGACATGATGTTATTGACCAATTCTTGCGTTTGCGCCGTGCGTTCCGCAATCATTTCCGCTTCTGCATCCAATGCTTCGCGCTCGATGTCAAGTTTGGCATCTTGGAACTGTTGTTCGTTAATCAAACCGCTTTCATACTGCGATTCAATTTCTTGCATCCGGATGTCACGGAGGTTCTTATCGTGATTTGCCAGCGTTTCGCGCGCCGCTTTGATTTGTTCATCCGTGCTGTTTTCATTGTTAAGAACAGCAATTGCAGCGTTTTCGGCTTCTTTCACACGTATTTCAGCCGCCAATTTGTCATCGGCGATTGTTTGCGCTGAATGCTGTTTTTCCAACTCTCGCAAATCGGCTTTCAATTTCTCATTGACCGCCAAAATCTTCTCCGCGCGCAATTGTTCATTCTTTTCTGATTGCTCGATATTTGCGATTTCCAATTTCGCTTGTTCTGCCAATACCTCTTTTCGCGTTTCGTACAGATATTCGCCGCCGAATGATTCAGCCAATGCCATGTCATTTTGCAAGCGTAATTGTGCAAGTTCGTTTTGCTGTTCGCGGTCTTTTGCCGCAAGTTCGTCATTGACTTTTGCAATCTCCTTTTGGCGTTGCTGTTCAAGCGATTTGCGCAATGCTATTTCAGCCGCCGAATTGCCTTTCACGGCTGCAATCTTGCGGTCGAAATCCAAATTGATTTTTGCAATCTCTTTGTCCGAACCGTCTTGCATCAATGCGATGCGCACATCTGCCAATTGCCTTTCGGCTTCTTGTATCTCTTCACGGCGGCGTTGCGCGTATTCGCGTTGTTTCTGCAACAATTCGTCATTGCGCTTTGTCTGTTCCGCTATTTCGCGAATATGCACGTCTTGCCGGTGCTTTTCGATGTCCTCATCATATTGTTGCCATTGTGCTTTCATTTCGTCAAGGAGTTTTTGCTCCTCTTCTGAAATCTTGCCGTTCGCGGCATTTTTCTTGCGCACCATGTCATTGTATGCACGCACGGCGATGTTGCGTTGTTTCATCAATCCGTTTTCCTCAATCTTTGCAACCTCCTGCCATGATTTGCCCTCTGCTTCAGCCAAACGGGACGCATAATCGCTTGCGTCTTTCGTGTCTTTCAACAGTTCTTTCGTGCGTTCCATTGTGCCGTTGAAATCGCGTTGTTCCTCTTTCGCCTTTTTAGAACGTCCGATAAACACCGCCAAACCAGCCGCCAATGCAGCAATGCCGGCAACAATCAGCATGACGGGGTTTGCAAGCAATGCCGCGTTCAATGACCATGTTGCGGTTGTAGCCGCGCCCGTTGCAGCCGTTTGCGCACCTTTCGCAACTGCATCCGCGCCGGATGCCGCCGTTGCTTTGATAGTTTGCGCCGTTTCTTGTTGTTTCGCCTTGTTGAACAACTTTTGCATCGCCGTGCGCAATACGACATTCGCAACAGAATCTTTGTTCAGCGTGTTTGCGACTTGTTGAACGCCGTTCAGAATAGCCATTGCCGCTTGCACCTTCAAGAATGCTTGTTGCAATTCCTCTGATTCACCGCCCAATAATGCCGCCGCCGATGTAGCGACATTGAAAGCACCGGCAACCCCCGAACCAACGGACATCGCCGCGTCAAGATTCTTTGTGTCAGATGATAGAATTTGAATTTGGCGCGCTGTATCGCCCATTTGGTCTTGCAACTTTGCCGCTTGAATTGACATGTCGATGAATGCTTGCGATGATGTATCGCCGGACATTTCCATTTGCGCCAATTGCTCACGAATCGCCCGAATCTGCATCGCAAGTTTATTGCCCGCGCCGTTCATGGCGTTGTATGCTGAAACGGACTTTTTCAGCGATGCAATGGACTTTTCGTTTGCGGTGATTTCTTGTTGCAATGCCGCTTTGCGTTCTTTGTGATACGCAATGACTTCTTGCAACTGTGTTGCGTCCTCTTTGCCCGCTGCAATACGCGCTTTGACCGCTGCAATATCTTCTTGTTCAGCCTTTGCAAGATTGCGCATTTGCTGTTCAAGTTCTTTGCCGCGATTGTTCATTTCACGCAATTGCACTTGCGCGTCTGTCAAATCGGCTTCGCCGGTAATCCGGACAAGTATGTTTTCTTCAGCCATATTATTTGCGTTTTATCTGTTGTTCCAACTCTTTTTGTTGCCGTTGCCGTTCGTCTGATTTTTTGACCTCGCGCTCCAGCAATGCGAAAAAGTCAAGAAACGTCAATGACAACAGCCGTTGCGGGTCGCCGTTCGTCACGATTTGTTCCCATTCGTCATATTTGCGTTCTTGTTCATTGAGCCAGCGAAACGCATTAAATCGGAATGCAGGGCGTTCAATTCTTGGTTCAGTAGGAAAAAGCCGTTGAAATCGCCAATGGCATTCGTCAAGAAGGGCATCAATTCCGTCAACGGCTGTTGCAAAAAAAAACTTTCAACGTCCATGTCCTTTTTCCAACGTGCGATTTTCTTTTCTGCGTACTCATGTTCGTACACTTCCGGCTTCTCGGTACTGTCGAAAAAGACTATTGATGCCAAACGATAACACAAATCCAAATCAGCGGTCAAATTCAACCGGTCTTTCAACATACTGTTCAATTCATTCAACTTGAAAATGTCGATGTTGTTTGAATGCAATGTTTCGTCAACGGCTTTCGTAAATCGCAACAGAAATTCGCGTGAACAACGCATCTGAATTTCGTTGAATGCCGATAATGCAGCACGCCCGCGCTGATATGGCAAATTGTTGATGTCAGCAAAACGATAATACTTGCGCCCGCCGGATGTGAACGCATATTCAATCCGGTGTTGTGCCTTTTGTTCGCGGCGTTTGTCACGCTCGATGCGCCAAACCTCCGCCAATTCTTTGACTAATTGTTTGAAATATCCCATAATTCTTGCAATTTTTGTTCAAGTCTGTTCGGGTCTGTCCCGTAATCTATTTTGTAGCGGTTTTCATACAAATGCCAATAGCCGCGCGCATCCCAATTGGCAATCTGAAACGTGGAACGCCCCCGATATGCGTTGTATAACAGTTGCCCGCCGGAACACATGCAGCCATGACCGATGAATCTGAAGCCGAATTGCAATGCAATGCGTTCAACCGCCATTTTGTATTCATTCCGCTGTTCAATTGTCATTTCTGTTCATTCGTTATCTGTTCGCCGCGTTGGAAACGTGCAACAATAGCATTGCGGAAGTTCACGTCAAGTTGCCGCGTGTCCATTTTCTTATTCAGACGTTGCCGAACGCGCTTTGCATAGTGCTGATTGATGATTTGGCGCAATTCGTTGCGTTTGCCGATGAAAAACGTGTCACTCCATTGCACAACGTAAATCATCGCGCCGGTGTCCTTTGACATCTTGCGTGCTTTTTTGAAGGCTTTTGCCTTTTTGCGATTGAATGCGGCGCGCATAATCCACTTGTACGGGAAAATGACCCATGCAAACAGCACGGTCAATGCGATTGAAGCCCAATAAATCGCGTTGTGTTCAACTCTAATCGTTGCCATAGTAAATGTATTTGATGATTGCGGCGAAGATGACGTTTGCGCCGATAACGCCCAATAAAACGGGAATGATATGCCAATGTATGCCGTACAACGGCGGGTATATAATCAGCGTCCAAACGCCACCCATACACACGTTGCAGTCATACAACGGTTTTTTCAACCATGACACGCGGCGCAATGCCGGTTTGTCAAACAATGCATCCAGCCTTTGCCGGAATCCGCCGAAAATCATGCCGTCAAACATGGAAACATGAACGGCTGTGACAATTAGCGCGATGATGATGATTTGTTCAAGCATAATTGTTGTTTTTATTGTGTTTGCGGCTCTCAATTCGTTTGCACGAAGTATTTGTAGAACCGATGAAAAAAGTATCTCATATTGTCCAAAAAGTCCGATTGTTGCGCAACGTTGCCGCGCGATGTTTTTACGGGTTTGTTGTCAGCATCCGACATGACGTTTTCGCAATCGAATATCAACGGTTTGCAACGCTCTTCGTCAATGATGATGTCAAACTTTTCAAAACAGTTGTTCATAAACAGCCGCGATTGCGCCAATGGCGGGTTTGTGTTTGACACCTGCATCGCCGCCGTGCCTAATCTGAAATAATACCGTATTTCGTCATAGTTCGTCAGTTGCGACATCGTTGACCGTTGGTTTCCGGCTGCATCGCCGGTTACAATCAGCATGGCGCGCGGGTATCGTTTGGCGATTTCTTGGCAAATGGCGCGTGTCGTGCCGTTTTCGATGCGCACGGTGTCGATGCCGTATATGCGCCGGTTGTCGAATTGCCACAAACTGCATGTCATCGGGTCTTTGTTGAAGTCGAATGACAAATACAACGGCATTCGCGGGTTGTACTGTGTACGTCCTACATGGCGCGAACGGTCGAAAGCGTGCAACCATGTTTTGTCAGTAACCGAAATCGGGTTTTGTTGGTACTGCGTTTCAAACACGTATTTGTTTTGCCGCCGCATGGTCTGCAACTCCTCCAATGTGTGTTTGAAAGGGTACAACGCATGTTCATCGCCGTTTTCGTCTGTCACGATTGCCGGTAACGAAAGCACCTTCCAATCGTATTGCTCTTCGGGACGCTGCAAATACCCGCACAAATCATCTTTGTGCAAACGCTGCATGACAACAATGATTGGCGTGTTGCGGCTGTTCACACGGCTTCGGATTGTGCCTTCGAAGATGTCAATGACCTTTTGCCGTACAACCGGCGAATCAGCGTCAACCACTTTCAACGGGTCATCAATGATGATTGCACCGCCGAATTGGAATTGTTCTGCGTCTGCTTGCGCTGCAACCAGCGTTTCAATGCCTTTGTCCGGATTGCCGCGCAACGGTTCGTCTGATTCGTCACCGTACAAAAATGATTCAATGTCCGCTGCATCTGTTTCAACAGTACCCGCGCCGAATCCGGTGATTTGTCCTTGCGCCGATGTAGCATAAACGCCACCGCCCGCCGTTGTGTACCATTTTTGCTTTGCGCTTGCGTCCGGTTTGATTTCCACGTCCGGAAATATGCGTTGATACCAATCCGATGCAACCGCGTCTTTGATGTGTTCAGAATTGTCAAGTGCCAAATTCGCCGAATACGATGTCAAAATGTATTTCGATGCGGGGTTCATCGCAAGTCCTTTCATAACAAACGACTTCATAAACTCCGTTTTGCTATAACGCGGCGGCATGTTTATCATCAAAAACCGCGTTTTGCCCTCAAATACATCGTTTAGTGCTTGCGCGATTTTCTTGTGATGTTCGCCAACGTTGAATTTTTGACCATACTGCGAAGCAAAGAAGAACCGCGTTGCAAACAATGTGTCTGTGAATATCTTGTACCGTATTGCTTGCGATTTCGTCATCTTTGCCCGTTTATATTCGTTTGTCCAACTCTGCAATAAATTCGGCGGCTTCTTGCGGTGTCATGTTCGTTTCATGCCGTACTTTGCACGTTCCTTTGACCTCGATTTTCTCCGCCGGTGATTCGCCTTTCAAGTCTGCCAGCATCTTTGCAGCCTTTGAATCGCCCGCCATTGCGGATTTGTACAATCCAACAACAACAGCACCGTCCCATGTCGCATCTTCTTCAACGCCTTGCGGGTTTTTCAGCGTGATATGTTGCGCCCCGTAAAACTTTGCCCATTCACGCATTGAACGATTGCGTTTCAACGATTCGCGCGATTTCTTTTGCGCGGCTTTCGCCGTTTCGGAATTGAACGATGTTGCATTGGCATGTTTGCTTTTCGCTTTCGTGCCTTTTGATGCCGTTTTCGATGCCTTTGATGTCTTTGTTCCCTTTGTCATGTCTAAAATGCCGCTACAACCCGCAATCAGCGGGATTCGTTCAAATACGTTTTCAATTCGTCTGCATCAATCGTGTCACCGGCGAAATACATGGTGTTTCCGATGATGATGTTTGATGCATCATTCAACTCGATATATACGCAATTGCGCTTTTCGCGCTGTTTCTTTTCAGCCTTTTTCGGTTCAAGTCCCCAATTTGCAGCGTCAACGCCCCATTCGGACAATTTCACCGCGTCCCAATCATTTGCCAGCGCATCCCAATCGTTCTCCCCGTCATGTTCATTTTCAAGTATGATGATTTCTTGCAGGGTTTCGGCATCTGCTTCAGCCGGAACGATGATGCAAGGCACACCGGACATCTTCAACGCCCTTGCAGCGCGCAAACGCTGATTGCCGCCCAATGCAACGAATTTGCCTTTGTACTCATACACCTTCAGCGGGAACACGCCCAAAAGATTGTTTTTCGCGATTCGCTCTTTCAGACGTTCATATTGCTCTTTCGTGATTGTGCGCGGGTTCGCCGGAACATCGGGTATTTGCCCGTTGTTGTTCGCGATTTTCCCTATTGGAACAATGCAAATTGATGTGTTGTCGATGATGTCCATGTGTACGCAATTACAAAATTCGCTGCAAAGATACTGTTCATTTTGAACACTTGCAAATTTTCTTGAACATAACAAGCAAAAAAAACGCCGGTGCGTGGCGCACCGGACGTTCGGATGTCAGATGAATAGTTTTGGCATTGCAGCCGGAAGGACTTTTTCGGTTGCTAACTTGTAGAAGTCTTTTTTGATTTCGAAGCCGTATGCACGCCGTCCCAAATTGGATGCTGCAAGTAATGTTGAACCCGAACCGGCGCACGGGTCAATAATAACATCGTTCGGGTCTGTGAAAATCTCAATCAGACGCTCCAGCAATGGAACGGGTTTTTGTGTCGGATGCACTTTCGGTGTTTTGTTGTCACGAACCCAATCGAAACAATTGAAAATCATGTGCCCGTCATTGTTGAATTTCGGGAGTTTGTCTTTGTATAGAACCAAACCATATTCACAATTGCCAACAATCTTCATGTTCGCTTTCAGCACTTGCGCCGAAAAGTTCTTGCGGAACACAAGCGGAATATAATGCATGAATCCGTACCGTTGCCCCAAATCAATGTAATAGTGCAATTGTTCAAACGCACAAAAGATAATCATGCACGGTGCTTTGCTCTTTTGGCGCGTTTGCGGCGTTTTTTCTGCATCGTCTGAAATCCCCCCCCCATTTTCCAATTCGGCATCTGAAACGCCTTGTTTCGGCTCTTTAACCAGCATTTGCGAACAGAAGTGCATGAACTCCGCCGGTCTGAAGTCTTTGTCCGTATCGAAAAACTCTTTGCCCGCCAATTCGGATTCGCCGTTTTTGTTGTCACCGTCCTTGTACCATGCCGGATTCGATGCGTATGCGTTTTTGCCCAAATTATACGGCGGGTCTGCAATAATCAATTGGGCGTGTGGAATGCCATATACCTTGAAATTTTGGAAATGGTCATTGTATAATTCAATTTGTTTCATATCGTTGTGTGTTTTTAATCGAATAATGAAAGTTGCTTTGATATTCTTCTGACAACATAATAATTTTCCGTTTTGCGGATGAACGCATAAGTGTTGCTCCGGCAAAGTTTGGAAAAATCTTCATACGAATATATTGCATAATCGTGCCAATCGAAAAAAAGGAATTGCCGATGATGCACTTTTCGCATGTCAAATATGACCGGATGCGCAATTATACATGTATTCAGCACGTAATCGGCTTTTTCGGCGCAAAAGCCGCCATGATAATTGCACCACAATTTGCCTTCAAGCGTCATTGCGCGATGACATAATTTGCATGGGATGTTGCGCATGATGTCATTTCTCATAATAAACTCATTTGAAGTTGTCCGGAATAGAATCCAATTGGTTCAAACCCGTCATCCTTATGGAATACGCTTC
>OCTW011568288.1_pt1 | contig 15400 bp, 15 predicted proteins | sample 1539671 | NCBI WGS metagenome assembly OCTW01 (sample SAMN02144230, study PRJEB22623) | gut metagenome | biome: sheep rumen | host: Ovis aries | place: New Zealand
TTCTCGAGAGAAGCTTTAAAATTTTCTTGAACCTCATCAATACGTGGTTGTAAAACGGAGTTCACCACGCGACCAACTGGGCAATTTGGGTTGGTATCATCATTAGCTTTAAAAATAGGTTTATCTTTATCTTCGACAGCTTGGAAAATATCCCAGAAAGTGAGCTCTTTAGGATCTTTGGTCAAATGTGCTCCGCCAACACCAGCTTCGACTTTGACTAAGTCAGCTTTTTGCAATTTTCCTAGTAAGTTACGCACAATAACAGGGTTAGTCTGGATACTTTTAGCTAGAAAAGTAGAAGTCACTTTTGCTTCATTTTCAAAATGATAAATGGCTAACAGAATATGAACGGAAGTTGCTAGTCGAGTTGAATAGGGCATTTTTTCTCCTTGTACTAATCTAATTTGTTAAGAGTATTATAGCATATTTTTGTTGTCATTAAAAAAGTTACAACTTTTTGTTGTAACTCTTGACATTACATCTAAAGAGGAATATACTATAGATATAGTTGTAACAAAATATGTTACAACAAAAAGAAATTATTTATATTTTGGAGGAATCATTATGAAAATTGCAGTAGTTGCCGCAAATGGTAAAGCAGGTCGATTAATTGTTGAAGAAGCGCTTAATCGCGGACATGATGTCACAGCAGTTGTTCGTAGTTCTAATAAATCAAAAGCTCAGAAAGTTATTGAAAAAGACTTATTTGACTTAACAAAAGAAGATTTGGCTGGCTTTGATGTGGTTGTGGATGCTTTTGGGGCTTGGACAGAAGACCAGCTTCATCTTCACAGCGATTCGCAAAAACATTTGGCTGATTTGCTTTCAGGTACTGACACACGTTTGATGATTGTCGGTGGTGCAGGAAGTCTTTATGTTAACCCAGAGCACACGGTGCAATTGGTTGACACACCAGAATTTCCAGAAGCATTTAGACCACTTGCTAGTGCTCAACGTCAGTCCTTAGCAGAAATCCGTGAACGTCATGATGTCAAATGGACTTTCATCAGTCCAGCCATTGATTTCCAAGCAGATGGTAAACGTACAGGAGAATACATTCTTGCTGGTGAAGAATTGACATTCAACGACAAGGGTGAAAGTGCTATTAGCTATGCGGATTATGCTCTTGGATTTGTTGATGAGATTGAAAATGCCAAACACATTCAAGAACGTATTAGTTTACTTGGAAAATAAACAACAAAAAAGCCAACCCTCGTTATGAAGGTTGGTTTTGCTATTATTAAGCTTTTTTAGTCTTGTGTAGGATAAATCCAACAATGAATCCAACGATGGCAAAGCTAATCCATTCAAGGGAGAATTGTCCAAGTGGAACGAATCCATTGAAGAAATTAACAAGGCTTGCTGGTAGGCTGAAAAGTCCAGTCATTTTAGCAAGTGTTGAGAGGGCATCGTAAAGAGCAGGAATGGCTGCAAAGCCAATGGTAATTTGGTAAACGATGCGATCTTTCTTGAAGAATTTTGATAGCAAGGCTAAGAAGATAATAACGACTGTTAATGGATAGAGCAAGTAAAGTACTGGAAGTGACCATTTGATCAATTCAGAAAGACCACCGAAGTAGAAGAATAGTGCAATCAAAGTGAAGAGAGTTGCCCAAGAAACGTGAGAAACTTTTGGTTGCAATTTGTGGAAGTACTCTGCACAGGCAGTAATCAAACCAGTTGCTGTTGTTAAGCAAGCAAGGAAAATAGCTGCAGCAAGGATGATTTGTCCGATACTTCCAAGATAGAAGTGAGCAGCTTGTCCGAGGATGTTACCACCATCAATGGCTTCCCCTTTGAACATGAAGTGTCCGTTAGCAAAATCAAAAAGACTTTGTGATGAAGCACCGATACGTGCAACAAAGATATAAATAAGTGCAAGTAGTACAGTAGCAATTAGTCCTGATTTGAATGTCAGTCTAGCAACTTCAGCTTTTCCTTTTGCACCGTGTGATTTACTAGCATCAATAACGATAATGGCAAAGGCAAGTGAAGCAAGTGCATCCATTGTTCCATAACCTTGAATAAGCCCTGCAACGAACGGAACATCTTTAAAGGCATTGCTGATGTCATTAGCAGCGTTATGAGCCACTCCGATTTCACCAGCAGGTTTAACAAATGATGCAACGATCAAAATTGCAATGATAATCAAAAGAGCGGGTGTTAGGTATTTCCCGATACGGTCTGCGATTTTATTTGGTTTAATCGCTAAAAAGTAAGAAATCCCAAAGAAAACCAAACCGTAAACTGCTTTTGCAATCAGATTGTCACCAAAGATTGGTTCGATACCAATTGAGAAAGATGTGGCTCCCGTTCTTGGAATGGCAAAGAATGGCCCGATAGATAAGTAAAGCGCGATTGAAAATAGCAAAGCATAATGGCGCGAAACTGGGCGAGCAAAATCTTCAATGTCACTAGCACCAGAATAGGCTACAGCGACAACCCCTAAAAGAGGAAGTGTGACACCAGTTAAACAGAAACCAAGAATGGCTAATGCTAGGTTGCTTCCAGAATATATCCCTAAAAAGGCGGGATAAATCAGATTACCTGCCCCAAAGAATAAAGCAAATAACATGAAACCGATGATAATATAGATATTTTTGACAGGTTTCATTAATGTCCTCCTAATAAAAAACGATATAGCATTTTGCTTAGTTAAACTCTCTCATAAAGCAAAATGATGCGCAGATTATTATATCGAACTCCATTTCTAACGTCAATAGAAGAAAATCGCTGTTTTTTTGCTAAAAAACTGACATTTGTTGTCATATCGGGGACAAGCCATGTTAGAAATAATCACAAAATTTTCAAAAAATTGAAAAAAACTGCATTTAAAGCGCTGTCATGGCATAAAATATACCATAATTAGTTTGACGAAGAGCCTGTTTTATATTATGATTAAAACCGTTAATATTTTTTTGAGGAGCTACCATGAAACGATTTATTAGTGTTTGGAATAGAACTAGTCTCATCAAACGAATCATCATCGGAGTCATTATTGGATTTATTTTAGGAATGACTCTTCCTAAGGTTTCTGCAATTGGTATCCTAGGAGATTTATTCGTTGGTGGTCTTAAAGCGGTAGCGCCATTACTTGTCTTTGTTTTGGTTGCTAGTGCATTGTCACAAAATGAAAAGGGACAAAAGACCAATATGTCAACGATCATTGGGCTTTACCTTGTTGGGACCTTAGCAGCTGCTCTTGTTGCTGTTGTGGTGAATTACATTTTCCCAATTACTCTCACCTTGGATACTGCCACGCAACCAAAATTGTCATCTCCTGAAGGAGTTGGGCAAGTTTTCCACAGTCTATTGTTAAAAATGGTTGATAACCCAATTAATGCTTTGGGCTCAGCTAACTATATCGGTGTATTGACTTGGGCTGTTATTTTTGGACTAGCTTTTAGAAATTCTAATGGAGCAACTAAAGAGCTTTTGCAAACAATGGCAGAAGTCACTTCACAAGTGGTTCGTTGGATTATTAATTTGGCACCATTTGGTATTTTAGGACTTGTTTTTAAGACAATTTCAGATAATGGGGTTAAAATTTTAGCCAATTATGGTTTCTTGATTTTGGCTCTTGTCGGGACAATGTTCTTTGTAGCTTTGGTCGTTAATCCATTTATTGCCTTTATCTTTATGCGCAAAAATCCATACCCATTGGTTTTCCGTTGCTTGAAAGATTCTGGATTGACAGCCTTCTTCACACGTAGTTCAGCTGCTAATATTCCAGTTAATATGAAACTTTGTGAAGATTTAGGCTTGAACAAAGATACTTATAAAGTGTCTATCCCACTTGGGGCTACTATTAATATGGGTGGTGCTGCGATTACAATCAACGTCTTGACGCTTGCTGCTGTTAATACGCTTGGTATTCATGTTGATTTTCCAACAGCTTTCTTACTAAGTGTCTTGTCTGCAGTATCAGCTTGCGGTGCATCTGGTGTTACTGGAGGCTCACTTCTTCTAGTACCAGTCGCATGTAGCTTGTTTGGTATTTCAAACGACCTTGCAATGCAAGTAGTTGGTGTCGGATTTATCGTCGGTGTCGTTCAAGACTCATGTGAAACAGCCTTGAACTCTTCAACAGATGTTCTCTTTACAGCAGTTGCTGAAAAATCTGTTTGGGGCAAAAAGAAAAAAGCTAATTAATAATAGATAGCTGAGTGAAAGCTCAGCTTTTTTTGTATAAAGTTCTCTTATGGCTAGCTCAAAAAATAAGCATCTTTAAAATATCCCTTATTTGTGGTAAAATAAAACGGCATTAAAGTAAGGTTTCTAAAGCATTTTACTTAGAAAAAATAGATAAGTTTATTATAAAGGAGATTGAGTCATGAAAAATAATTCAATCAAGACTGTTGTGGCTACTGGGATTGGAGCTGCACTGTTTATTATCATCGGGACATTGATTAATATTCCAACCCCTATTCCAAATACTAATATTCAATTGCAATATGCTGTTATTGCTTTGTTTGCAGTTATTTACGGTCCGACGGTTGGATTCTTTTCGGGCTTTATTGGACATGCTTTGAAAGATGCTCTTCAATATGGTTCACCATGGTGGACATGGGTTATTGTGAGTGGATTGATTGGTTTAGCTATCGGTCTTGTGGCTAAAAAAATCAATATTGAAAAAGGTAAACTGACTAAAAAAGATTTTGCATGGTTTAATGGTGTACAAATTTTAGCTAATGTGATTGGCTGGGGAATTATTGCACCATATGGTGATATTTTGATTTATAGTGAACCTGCAAGTAAAGTCTTTACGCAAGGGATTTTATCAGCAGTTATTAATAGTTTGACCATTGCTATTGGTGGTTCATTGCTTTTAGCTGTTTATTCAAAAACACGTACACAATCAGGTAGCCTAACAAAAGACTAAGTCTCTTTTGAAAAGCAGGACTGGAAAGTCTTGTCTTAGCTATAATGATAGCATTCTAGTATTATAACGGGGTAGGATGACAAGGTTATCCTACTCTTAATCATTTCTTAGGAGAAGAATCATGGAACCCCTTATTCACTTTAAGGATTTCACTTTTAAATATGATGCTCAAGCAGAGCCAACATTAAAATCCCTCAATCTCTCCATTGAGAGAGGGCAAAAAGTCCTGATTGTTGGACCATCAGGGTCAGGAAAATCAACTATTGGACAATGTTTAAATGGGATTATTCCAAATATTAATCATGGAGAAAAAAGCGGTCAACTTTTGATTGATGGCAAGGATGCCTTTGACTTGTCGATTTATGATAAGTCACATCTTGTTTCTACTGTATTACAAGATCCAGATGGTCAGTTTATTGGTTTGACGGTGGCAGAAGATTTAGCTTTTGCACTTGAAAATGATTGCCTTCCTTTGTCTCAAATGACTGATAAAGTTAATTATTGGGCTGAGAAACTTGATTTAACAGCTTTTCTAGATAGTCGTCCTCAAGATTTATCAGGCGGTCAGAAGCAGCGCGTGAGTTTAGCTGGAGTTTTGATTGATGAAAGTCCAATCTTGCTTTTTGATGAGCCACTGGCTAATTTAGATCCGAAATCTGGGCAAGAAACGATTGAGCTCATCGATCGTATTCACCAAGAAGGAAAAACAACAACCATTATTATTGAACATCGACTTGAGGATGTGTTATATCGTCATGTTGATAAAGTGATTTTGGTAAATGACGGTCAGATTTTGTTTGATGGGCATCCTGATGATTTGTTAAAGAGTGACTTATTGGTTGAAAACGGGATTCGTGAACCTCTTTATGTGACTGCTTTGAAAGATTTAAATGTAGATGTGACAAAAGCAGAACATTTATCTGATTTGAATCAACTGGATTTGTCAGATATTACCGTTACAGGTTTAAGTCAATCTGGTGAAGTGGTGGCAAAGGATCCGATTTTAGAAGTTAAGCAATTGCAATTTGCTTACCAAGATAATTGCCCTATTTTAAAAGATGTTAGCTTTGCTATTCATAAGGGAGAACGAATTGCTATTGTTGGGAAAAATGGTGCTGGTAAATCAACCTTAGCTAAAGCACTTTGCCAGTTTATTAAACCTGCTGGAGATATCTGTTACCAAGGACAGTCTATCATGCAGGATTCTATTAAGGAACGTGCTGAAAAAATTGGTTATGTGCTTCAAAATCCAAATCAAATGATTAGTCAAACCATGATTTTTGATGAAGTAGCACTTGGTTTAAGATTACGAGGTGTAGATGAGTCAGAAATTGAAAAACGAGTTTTGGAAACTTTAAAAGTTTGTGGCTTATATGAATTTAGAAAATGGCCAATTTCAGCTTTATCTTTTGGTCAAAAGAAACGTGTCACGATTGCTTCTGTTTTAGTCATGAATCCAGAAATTATTTTATTGGATGAGCCAACAGCTGGTCAGGATAAGCGTCATTACACCGAAATTATGACATTCCTCAATCAATTGAATCAGGCTGGACACACTATCATTATGATTACGCATGATATGCAACTGATGTTAGAGTACTCAGATCGTAGTATTGTCGTGAGTGATGGTAAAATCATTGCGGATTGTTCACCAGTTTCCCTCTTTAATCAAGTAGAGATTTTAGAGCAAACTAATCTCAAAAAGACAAGTCTTTTTGATTTAGCTGAAAAATTAGGGATAAATCCGATTGATTTGACGCATTATTACATTAAACAGCAGGGAGGATGTCATGACTAATCATTTTATTGGTTATCAAAGTGGCCGAGGCTTCTTATATCAATTGTCTGGAGCTAGTAAATTAATCTTCTTCATTTTGGTATCAGTAGCTTGCATGACAACTTATGATACACGCTTGATTGTACTTGTCGGGCTTTCTTCGTTGGCTTTGTTTAAAATGGCAAACATTCGTTGGCAGCAAGTGTCGTTTGTGATTAAATTCATTGCTTTCTTTGCTCTTTTAAATGTTTTGATGGTTTATTTATTTGAGCCAAGTTATGGTGAGACTATTTATGGCGTAAAGACTGTCCTATGGCAAGGTTATGGTCGCTTTTATCTCACAAGTCAGGAATTATTTTACTTGTTTAATTTGGCTCTAAAATACTTCTGTACGGTACCTTTGGCAGTCCTGTTTTTGATGACAACACACCCCAGTCAATTTGCTTCAAGCCTTAATCAAATTGGTGTTCCTTATAAGGTGGCTTATGCCGTTAGTTTAACACTACGCTACATTCCAGATGTTCAGGAAGAATTTTACATGATTCGAATGTCTCAAGAAGCGCGTGGACTTGAATTATCTTCAAAAGAAAAATTGATGAAGCGTATAAAAGGAAATCTACAAATCGTTATCCCTTTGATCTTTAGCTCTCTTGAGCGTATCGATACGGTTTCAACAGCAATGGAATTACGTCGCTTTGGTAAAAATAAAAAGCGTACTTGGTACACTTATAAAAACTTTACCATAGCTGATATTTTGACAATTGTTTTAGCTATTGTGATTGTCTTTATCACATTATTCCTTTTCAAATGGAATAATGGACGTTTTTACAATCCATGGCAATAAAATAAAAAGCGTATTGCTTTAAAAGAGCAATACGCTTTTTATTTATTTCAAATAACCAAGATAGTCAAATTTTTCAAAAGTATCATCACTAGCAATCGCAATGACTTCTGTATCGGCTTCAAAAGCACGTGTTGGGTCAACGTGAGTATCGATAGCAGAAGAATTATCTCGGCGAATACCGATAATGTTAATTTCGTATTTGTTGCGAACGTCCAATTGGATAAGGTTCTTACCTACCCAAGAATCAGGAACGGAGAATTCCACCATGGCTAATTTTTCTTCTAAATGAACAATATTTTCAATATGGTGACGAAGCATGTTAGCTGCGACGTGTTTACCAGAATCACGCTCTGGCATAATCACTTTACTTGCTCCAATACCGTAAAGAACTTCTTCATAAGTTTTGGTTTTAGCTTTAGCGATAATGTTTTTGACACCAAGTTTTTTACAGTGCATAACAGCTAAAACAGATGATTCTAGGTTGTTACCAGTTGCAACAACTACTGTATCACATTGATTAATACCGAGAGCCTTCAAAAAGTCAATATCAGTAATGTCTCCTACAGCAGCTTTTTTGACCACATCTGAAACATTTTGAACGAGACTTGGGTTGATATCGATTGCGATAACATCTTGTTCGAATTTACTAAGTTCTTTGGCAACATTTCGTCCAAAAATTCCAAGTCCAAGAACACCAATAATTTTTTTTCTCATAAATTTCCCTCTCTAACCGACTGTAATATTTGTCTGTGCGTATTGAATATCTTTTTCTTTCTTTTGAAGAAGACTAAGGAGAACGGTAAGCGGACCGACACGTCCGATGAACATCATTGCCATGATAATAAGTCTTCCACCTGTCGATAATTGTGGTGTCAAATCCATAGAGACACCTACTGTCGCAATAGCAGATACTGATTCGAATAGTAAAGCCATTGGCGTGTGGTTAGGTTCAAATTCAAGTAAAAGAATGTAGCCAACAATTAAGACAGAAAAGAAGAAAATTAAAACTGTCAAGGTTTGTTTGATTACTCGATTTGGAATAATGCGGTGACGGAAAGTTACTTCTGTTTGACCAGCTAACTCTGACTTAAAGAGTAAGAAAGTCATGGCTACGGTCGTTACTTTTACCCCACCGGCAGTACCACCAGGTGCCCCACCGATAATCATTTGAATCATGTAAAGGATATTGGTAGCAGGATGCGTATCTAAATAAGAAATTGTTGCAAAACCAGCAGTCCTCATTGTGACTGTTTGAAATAGGCTAACCATAAATTGTTGGAAAAGATTGTAGTGACCAATTGTTTTAGGGTTATTAGCTTCAAAGAGCCATGTTATCACAGTCCCAAGTAAGAGAATAACAGCTGTTGTTATTAGCACTAGACGCGTTTGATTACTTAATTGACGAGTAAAAGTCTTCAGACGACGAGGTCTATCAGTAAAGAATTGTTTAATAGCTCGTTTGATATCAACCCAAACAGTAAACCCGATTCCCCCTGATACAATTAAGGTCATAAAGAGAAGGTTAAGGAGTGGATTTAAAACGAACGGTTTTAAACTATCTCCGCCAAGATTATCAAATCCAGCATTACAAAAAGCGGAGACTGCCAGAAAGATAGCATTGAAAATTCCATGCCCTAGTCCAAATCTCGGAATAAAGTCAATGAGAAATAGTGCTGCAATCAAGGCTTCGATAATAAAAGTAATTTTATAGACGTTAAATAAATAACGTTTAAGATGACCACTATTGTCATAGTTTAGAGCAGATTGTAAAATGTTTTGCTCAGATAAATTCATTCGTTTTCTAAGAATATAGGTGCTAACAGCCAGTAATGTAACCAGTCCAAGCCCACCGATTTGCATCAAAATGACAGCGATAACTTGTCCAAGTCCGTTGTAGATATCAGCAACAGGAAAGACAGACAAGCCGGTCACACAAACCATAGAAACTACAGTAAACAAATGATCGAGATAAGTTGTTGCTGGGGCATTTTGGTAATGCGTAATAGGAAGTGACAGTAAGATACTACCTACTAAAATAACAATCAAGAAGCTAAAAGTTAGCCGTTGGGTACCAGATAGCCGTTTTAAAAATCTAGTCAATTGAATATCCCTTTCCATAAAGAATAGTAATTAAGTGGCCATTAAATAGAGCCACTTAATTTTCAATATTATCCCATTAAAGAGGTTTTTTATTTGGCATACCCGCCTTACGTGGGTATTTGTTTGGAGTTTCTTTTTTCTTTTCAAGGATTGTGATTTGACGACTATCACCATTTGGTAATTCATAATGATAGTTTTCAATGAGTTTTGAAAAGAGAACTGACATGGCATTTTTAGCATCAGCCAATTCTTCTTCAGCAGCAGATGCTTTAAGAGCAATTAACTGACCACCAACTTTTAAGAAAGGAATGGTTAATTCAGTCAAAACTTGAAGACGAGCTACTGCACGTGCTGTAACGATGTCATAGCTAGCGCGGAATGCTTTATCTTGTCCATAATCTTCAGCACGGCCATGGTAGAAATGAACGCCATCTAGACCCAGCTCTTCTGCTAAGAGATTAAGGAAATTGATGCGTTTGTTTAGAGAATCAATGATTGTAACATCAATATCTGGACACAAGATTTTAATAGGAATACTTGGAAAACCAGCGCCAGCTCCAATGTCCAAAAGTCGAATGGCTTGATTAGTGATTTTACCTTGCAAAACGGGTGCGATAGAATCATAAAAATGTTTGAGGTAGATGCCTTCTTTATCTGTGATGGCTGTCAAATTGATTTTTTGATTCCATTCAACCAAAAGTTCAAAGTAACGTTCAAATTGTTTCTTTTGAGTATCAGTCAAGTCAAAACCTTGCTGATGAAGTCTGTCATAAAATTCTTCAGGTGTCATGTGTTAAATTTAAAGAAAGTGATTAATCAAAATCGTATTTCTTTAAGTGTCCTTTCCATTTCAATCTATATCATCTTATTTTACCATAAAAAATTTAGGAGTGATATCTAGGACCTATTTTGGTCTAAGGGGGAAATTGTCAGAGTATTTTAGTATTCTATAGCTATTTTCTTTTAGAATGACATGAAAATTGATATAATGGTCTTGGAAGGATTTAAATCGTTTTCGTAGGAAGCTTTTTACCTAGAGCCTAGGGGTTAGAAAGCTTAATTCAGTTAGAATGGGTGTCATACCCGAGGAGGAATTTATGATTTTTATTATTATTGCTATCGTTGCTGTCCTAGTACTCTGGGGAGTTACTGCTTATAATGGACTTGTTAAAAGCCGCATGCAAACCAAAGAATCTTGGAGTCAAATTGATGTTCAACTAAAACGTCGTAACGATCTTATCCCAAATTTGATTGAAACAGTTAAAGGATATGCTGCTTACGAAGAAAAAACATTTGCTAAAATTACAGAATTACGTAGCCAAGTAGCACAAGCACAAACTCCTGCAGAAGCTATGCATGCTTCAAACGCTCTTACAAAACAATTGTCAGGTTTGATTGCGGTAGCTGAAAATTATCCTGAATTAAAAGCAAACAATAGCTTTATTAAATTGCAAGACGAGTTGACAAATACTGAAAATAAAATTTCTTATTCACGCCAATTGTTCAACACAACTACAGCAAACTACAACGTGAAATTGGAAACATTCCCAACTAACATTATTGCAGGTCTTTTCGGATTTAAACCAAGTCAATTCTTGGAAACACCTGAAGATGAAAAAGAAACACCAAAAGTGTCATTTGATTTTTAATCAATTGTATTATGCGACAATTTTTTAAGACAATTATCTTAAAAGAAAGGAATAGTAAGGAGTCTCTTTAGGTAGTTGATAAGGCTTAAAGGGGCTCTTTCAGTTAGAAAGAACATTATGTTATATGATCAAATTGCTAGCAACAAACGTAAAACGGTTGTTTTGCTATTTGTTTTCTTCTTGATTTTGGCTGCGATTGGTGCAGCCGTGGGTTATCTTTGGTTGGATAGCTTAAGCTTTGGTGTTGTTATTGCTTTGATTATTGGTGGCATTTACGCAGTGAGTATGATTTTTCAATCAACTAATGTCGTGATGTCTATGAATAATGCGCGTGAGGTAAGTGAAGAAGAAGCACCACAACTTTATCATATCGTTGAAGACATGGCCATGGTTGCCCAAATTCCAATGCCACGTGTTTTTATTGTGGAAGATGACTCGCTTAATGCTTTTGCAACTGGATCAAGTCCAGAAAATGCAGCTGTAGCAGCAACCACTGGTTTGTTAGCTTTAATGAATCGTGAAGAACTTGAAGGTGTTATTGGACACGAAGTTAGTCATATTCGCAATTATGATATTCGTATTTCAACAATTGCAGTGGCTCTTGCTAGCGCTGTAACCATGATTGCTAGTTTTGGTAGCCGAATGATGTGGTTTGGTGGTGGCAATCGTCGACGTTCTAATGATCGAGATGAAGGAGCAATGGGAATTATTGTGCTAATATTATCATTGATTTCATTGATCTTGGCTCCTCTGGCAGCGACTCTAGTTCAACTTGCTATTTCACGTCAACGTGAATTTCTTGCTGACGCTAGCTCTGTTGAATTGACTCGTAACCCAGAAGGCATGATTAAGGCACTTCAAAAGCTTGAAAATTCTTCACCAATGCATCATCCAGTAGACCAAGCAAGTGCTGCATTGTATATTAATGACCCACTTAAAAAAGGTGAACGCCTAAGTTCTCTATTCAATACACACCCTTCTATTGCAGATCGTATTGATCGTCTCCGTCATATGTAAAATAGTGAAAGCTCGCATTTATTGTGAGCTTTTTATAAAATAATAAATAATTTTTTTACGATAGTGGATTTGACATCAATAACATAAAGACAAGAGCTAAAAAAGCTGATATAATGGTATGGAAATTTAAAAGGGGTAGAATGTTGATGATAGCTATTTCAGAAATAAAGAAAAATACTGAGGGGATTGCTTTTAATGAATCTTTGAATATTAAAGAAAAATTAATGCAACGCTCAAGTGAAGTTTTAGATGTAAAAGAAGTTTCAGTAAACGGAATTGTTTCATATGATGATGGATTGTATCTTTTGAACTATCGATTGGATTATACTATTACATTGCCATCTAGTCGCTCTATGCAACCTGTGGATGTTCACCAGGTTGAAGAAGTATCAGAGGTTTTTGTTGAGTCTGCTGATCTTCACGCTAAAGAAGATTTAGTTAAAGAAAATCTTGCTTTAGTACTAGAAGATGATTTTATTGATTTGGAAGAAAGTGCAATCGATAATATTCTTTTGACAATTCCAATGCAAGTTTTGAGTGACGACGAACGTCAATCAGATGATATGCCTTCAGGTCAAAATTGGTCAGTCATGACAGAAGATCAATATGAGGCATTACAAAATGAAAAGAAAAAGGAAAATAACCCATTTTCTGCCTTAAATGGCTTGTTTGAAGATTAATATAATTTTCATTAAAAAGATAAAATTTTCTTGAATTATCGTTTACACTTTGATATACTTTTAGAGCAATATAGTATACTTGGCTGAGTAGGTCATTTTTGAGAATTGTATTAAAAAGGGATAGAGTGATGGATGATTTTTTTCTCATAAATTGAACGAAAATTAAAACGGTAACGATAGCTGTGTACTAGGCAAATTATTAGATTTTATAATCTTTACATTAAATAAAAGGTTGGTGACAATGAGTAAAAAGATTTTAATTATTGAGGATGAAAAAAATCTTGCGCGCTTTGTGTCTTTAGAATTACAACATGAGGGGTATTCAGTAGTTGTTGAGACAAATGGACGTTTGGGGCTCCAAACAGCTTTAGATGATGATTTCGATTTGATTCTATTGGACTTGATGTTGCCTGATATGGACGGATTCGAAATCACACGTCGACTTCGTTTAGAAAAAGACACTTCAATCATCATGATGACAGCTCGTGATTCTATTATGGATATTGTTGCTGGTCTTGACCGTGGAGCAGATGATTACATTGTAAAACCATTTGCAATTGAAGAATTATTGGCTCGTGTTCGTGCTGTATTCCGTCGTCAAGATGCTAATTCTAAACAAGACAAAGAAGGTCAAGCAAAAGAAGGTCTATTAGGACTTCGTTTAAATCCACAAAATCGTTCTGCAGTACGTGGTGATGATGAAATTTCATTAACAAAACGTGAATATGATTTGTTAAGCGTACTTCTTTCAAATGTTAATCGCGTGATGACACGTGAAGAACTTTTGGCAAGTGTTTGGCGTTATGATACTGACATTGAAACAAATGTCGTGGATGTTTACATCCGTTACCTTCGTGGTAAGGTAGATATTCCTGGTAAAGAATCATATATCCAAACTGTTCGTGGAATGGGTTATATTATTCGAGAAAAATAATGATAAAGTGCTTTAAAAAGTCATTATCTAAAAAAATTTCCTTAACGTCTCTTCAGTGGGTCTTGCTCATTTTATCGGTCTTTAATTTGCTTGTTTATATCGGGGTGACTCGAGTTTTTCTTGCACAAGACCGCTACAACACTGAACAAGCTATTGAAGTTGTTAGGGAGTTTTTGTCTAAAGAAACCTCTTTAACAGAGGGTAATTTATTAGACTTGTTGGAACAATTCAATGTAACCGGTTCACTTGTTGAAGATGGCAATAAAACCTATGTTTTTGACAAGCAAGGTGGTATTGATGATTTGATTTTTGATAATCAAGATGTTTCTATTTATGATAAAAATAAACAATTAGTTTTGACAACCAATAAAGTGTTATCAACAATAAAAATCGGAAAAGTTGGTGAAACGACTACACATCGTTCACCAGCTTTTAGTGGTTTTTATCAAAGTGAAAAGGTTTATTCTAAAGATAGTCGCGAGGTTATTGGCTACGTAACAGTTTACCAAGGCTTTGCTTCTTACTATATGGCACGTCACGCTTTAGTCGCGATTTTACTGGTTTCTGAACTGATTGAAGCTTGTTTGATTTTTAAACTATTAATGGTAGTTTCTCACCGTTCGTTAAAACCGTTGAGAGATTTTCAAGCGTTTTTAGAAGAGCTTTCTGAAAATCCAAGTGATTTAGCCTTGAGATCTGATATTAAATCTGGTGATGATATTGAGAAATTATCAGCAACTTTTGACAATATGTTGGAGCAAATTGAAGGATATGCGAAGCGGCAAACACGTTTTGTTAGTGATGTTAGTCACGAATTGAGAACGCCGATTGCTGTTATTAAAGGACACCTAGGGTTGCTACAACGTTGGGGGAAAGATGATCCTGAAATATTGTGTGAAAGTCTTGATGCTGCATACCATGAAGCTGATCGAATGTCTATTATGGTAAATGATATGTTGGATATGGTTCGTGTGCAAGGAAGTTTTGACCTTCACAAGGGAGAAATTACTGATTTAAGACAGGCAATCGAAGTTGTTTTAGGTAATTTCCGTATTCTGTATCCAGATTTTCGTTTCTCATTGACATCGACAATTGATGATTGTATTTATGCTGAAATTTACAAGCATCATTTTGAACAGGCTATTTTGATTTTAATTGATAATGGCGTTAAATATTCTTCAGGTAGTAAAAATATCCATGTGACTTTGGATGTTTTAGGTGATGATGCGATTGTTAAAGTTCGAGATGAGGGTGAAGGTATTTCACAAGATGATTTAAATCATATTTTTGAACGTTTTTATCGCACGGATAAGTCACGAAATCGTGTTTCGACACAAGGTGGGCTTGGGATTGGTTTAGCCATTCTTAAGCAAATTGTAGATGCTTATAACCTTAAAGTTAGTGTCAGCAGCGTTGTTGACGAGGGGACTGAGTTTACTTTAGTTATCCCGAGAGTTATGGCAGAATAACATTAAAAGACAGACTGAGCTCTCTTCTCGGTCTGTTCGTTTTTCTAA
>OCTW011615854.1_pt1 | contig 15399 bp, 11 predicted proteins | sample 1539671 | NCBI WGS metagenome assembly OCTW01 (sample SAMN02144230, study PRJEB22623) | gut metagenome | biome: sheep rumen | host: Ovis aries | place: New Zealand
TTCCTCCACGTCCATGCCGGAGGTGTGCTGCGTGACATGGTATTCAAAGGCCTCGATCGCCAGCTCCTGCCCGGTCTTTCCGCCCAGGGACTGGAGCGGCGTCTCCCAGTCCATCGTGATCTGGTTCTCGCGGGCCAGGTGCAGGTACAGCTTTTTCACCTGCCACACGCCGTAGGTCTCCGCCGAATCGGTGAACAGCGACGGATCCGCCGCCTGGTCGTAAGCCTTCTGCACCACGGCGGCGGCCACCTTGTGCTGCGGGTGGCCGTACTCGCCGTTCACATCATGGCTGACAACGACCTCCGGCCGGTATTTGCGGAACAGCTCGACCGTCCACCGCTGCACCTTGCTCTCGCCGCCCATCGCGTCGTACTGCGCCGCAATGCTCTTCTGGTAGCTGTCGCGGAAGGTGCCGATCACCGGATAGTTCCGCACGCCCATAGCCCACAGGCCGTTGAGTAGCTCCGAGCGGCGGGTCGTGTTGGAGTAGCTGTAATAGGCGACGACCACCTGCCGGCCGCGCTCCACAGCGTAGGTCGGAATCGCGCCGCCCAGGAAGATCAGCTCATCATCCGGGTGCGCCATCAGGAACATGATGTCCGCCTTCTCCAGCGTGGGCTCCCACACCTGCACCCAGTCGGGCTTTTCGCCTTCGTCAAAGAGGCTGATCTCGTTGATCAGCAAATCCTGCCTCTCACTGCCGCTGATGTAGAGGCGGACGCTGTCCTCCCCCTGCGCCAGCGGGACATAGACGTGGGCATAATGGGTCTCATCGTGATAGACGGTCTCCCACTCCTTGCCGCGCTTCACCTGCAGTTCCCAGTCCGTGGGCAGGACGCCGAAGCAGATGTACACGCTGTGGATCTGCCGGCCGGAAGGCGCGGTGACGGCGACCCAGCCATGCCGCGCGTCGCGGTGCTTCCAGGAGCTGGTGTACTTGCCGTCCGTCATCATGGTATATTTGAAGTAGTTGTTGGAGAGCTTGAAGGAACACTCCTTCGTGATGTTCTCGGCTTCCTCCGCGCGCGCAGCCCCCGTCAGCAGGAGGCAGAGCATCAGCGCCAGGCCGATGCGGGCAAACAGTTTCATCATCGACAACCGCCTTTGCAGGAGATGACTGGCCGCCGGCCCGCGTCCGGACGGGTGCACGGCAGTCAATTTATCATAGCATAAGCGCAAAAGGTTGTCAAACCGGCGTTTTTTCACTGTTTCCCATCATATCGTGCATTTTTTCACACAGTCCACATCAGAAAGCCAAAAAGCCCGTGCGGTGTGCACGGGGCGGAGTCTTATTGGGGCAATGCGCGTCCTGCTTCGCATAAAAGCCCATCACAGCGGGCATCCGGCGGGGCAAGGGCGGCAGTAATATCTGCATAGGATCTGCTGCCGGGGCCCCAATCGCACAGGGACGTCTGTTCGGATGCAGCCGCCTCATGGAGGAGCATTGGCATGCAGACATCCTGATCCCGGCGTCACAGCGCGCGGAACACATAGAAGAAGACGTCCAGCACCGCCGCGCCGATGATCAGCATGATGCCCAGGCGCATCAGGCTTCGGCTGGCGGTCTCATTGGCGTCGTCATCAGCCAGGTGGAAGTGCGTCGGGTCGGCGGCGTCGTACAGCACTTCGACGGGCTGGCCGATGACAATCTTTTCCGCATCCCGGCTGCCGTTCTCGTTCTCCAGGCGGTAGACTCTCTCCTTCGCCGTGAACTCCACCACAGCCACATACCAGGTGGCCCGGCCGCCGCGGCCCGAGGAACGGACCTTTTTCACCCGGTCGACAATCGTCCCCTGCGCAAAGGAGCGCTCGGTTTCTTCCTTCCTCCGCTGGTAACGCCTGGTAATAATCGCCACGATCACGCAGATGACGCCGGTCAGTGATAAGCAGACAAACAGCAGCAGATAACGCGCGAGTTCGGACATGTGCGCTGCCTCCTTTTCTTTCGGCGCTCAGCACTTCCGCCGGCAAATGAAGAAGCCCGGGCGGATCGATTTTCCCGATCATTCTCCCCATGAGAAGGAATGCCGCCTCATATTCGGCCGAGCAGGCCTTCTTCCTGACCGACAATGCACTTGATTCCATTCCCCGGCCTCATTTTCGCAGGCCTTGCTACTGCAAAGCGATCGGCAGCTCCGATTGCCAAATACGATCTGAGCCATAGAGCTTACCGCAAAACCCGCCCCCTCCGCATCGGGAGAGGGCGGGCCGGGCTTCTGTTATTCAGCCTTCATCACGTAGACAAACTGCGCGATGTCGGCGCGGGTCGCGGCGCCGGCGGGGTTCAGCAGGTTCTCCTCGGTGTGGAGGAATTCATAGCTGACCGCCAGGTTCCAGCCTTCTTCCAGGCCGGCCGTGACCTGATCCGCATCGGTGTATTCCGCCAGCGGTTCGCCTTCCACCGGCAGCTCGCCGACGGCCAGGGCCAGGAACTGCCAGACGTAGAGCACGTAATCCTCGCGGGTGAGCTCCGTGGCAGGATCCAGGCTCGCGTCGCAGGCGCCGTGCTGGCTCCAGAATTCGATCGCAGCGGCGGGATCATAGTTGCCGCCGACGATGGTGTAGAACTCGGCGAACAGCTCGCCGGCGGTGGCCGGGGCATCCACGCCGAAGGCATCCTCGGAAGCGACGTTCATGTAGCCGTTCTCGTAGGCAAAGTGCACAGCGGGCGCATACCAGGCTTCCTCGTCGATGTCGCTGAGGGTGACCTGCGTGCGGTCAACCGCGCCGAAGGGGTTGTCGGTCTCCTCGAAGAGATCCGCCGCGCCGTTGATGGACGCCGCGTTGCCGACAGTGTAGATGACGCCCTCCTCCGCCAGCTTGCGGAAGTACGGCGCGTAGCTCTGCACGGTCTCCGCGGTGACGCCCTTGATCTGCGCCATGTACTTCAGCGTGTCCTCATAGGTCACGTTGCTGACGAGGTTCGTCATCGCGTTGTAGGCGCCGGACAGCTCGCCGGCGGTCATGGCGTAGCCGGAATAGCTGGACAGGATATAGCCGTCCAGGGTCGCCTGGTCGATGGTGAAGCTCTCCAGGAAGTCGGGCAGGCCCGCGAACACTTCGTAGGACTTGGCGACATTCGGATCCGCGTAGGTGTAGAGCATCAGGCCGTCATCCAGCGCGCTGGCCCAGGCACCGTAAGCGCCGTACTGGTCGCGCAGCTGCGGCAGCATGTAGGCGTCGGTCAGCATGTTGCAGATGACGCTCAGGTCGCCGGTGAACTCCTCCAGGCCCAGGGTCTTGTAGGAGGCGGCCATGAAGTTGAAATTCATGCCGTTGTCGACAATCGTCGCGTGAGTGGGGGCGGCCACCGCGAAGCTGTACTGCTGGCGGGGCAGATCCTTGCTCTCCAGCTTGCCGATGAAGCCGGCCACAGCCGCGTTGTTCGCGTCATTGCCCGCGGCGCTACCGGCATAGCCGACCACGGCGCCGTTCCGGTTGGCCAGGCAGTTCCGCACGTACTCCAGGTTCTGGATGACGGTCTCAGGGCTGCTCTGCAGCAGCTCCTCGGTCTCCACCAGGAACTGATAGTAGGGCAGGCGCTGCGTGTAATTCACGTAGGCCATGGAGGGGCTGAAGGAGGAGACGCGGCCATAGTAGCCCAGGTACAGCGGATCGCTCTCCAGGCTGGTGCGCAGGGAAGTCTTCGCGCCGGAGACATAGTCCAGAATCTGGTCGGTTTTGGTCAGATCCATGTTGAAGACCATGTCGTAGAGCAGGTCATAGGCGGTCGGCAGGTCCTCGTCCAGGGCGGTGAAGGACACGCGGAAGAAAGGCTGGCCTTCCTCGCTGTCGGGATCGGTGTCATAGTAGGCCGTGTTGGAGGAATAGTTGTACAGGTAGCGGCTCATCGCCTGGGCCTGCTCCGTGCGGTTCATCGTGGTGGTGTCCACGCGGCCCATCAGCTGCACAAACAGGCGGTACCAGTGCAGGTACACCTGCGGGATCGTGGAGGCGTCCAGCAGCATGTAGCTGATGCCAAGGCCCTCGACTTCCGCTTCCGCCCAGATGTGGCGGGTGCCGTCCGCGTCCGTTTCGTCCTTCAGCGGATACTGGCGAATCTCCTCGGGCAGGTTCTCCACGGTGACCACCTGGAGGCTGCGGATGGCGGCCTGCAGGGCTTCCGGATCGCTGACCGCCTGGGAGCGGCCGGCCGTCTCATCGACGATCGCCTGCAGCTCTTCCGGCGTCATGGCGGCCTTGGTCTGCGCCAGCTGTTCCGCCAGGGCGGCGTCCTTCGCTTCCTTCGCGCCGACCTCGGGGCTGGTCACAACCGTCACGCACACCGCGTCGTCCGCCAGCAGGCGCGCCACGGAATTGCGGAAGGAGCCGTCGTTGTTCTTCGCGGTGAAGGCTTCCTCCGTGTAGAGCATTTCCTCGAAGGCGTAGGGCTTTTCGGTGACGAACATATAGTAGGCCACATTCGGCATGTAGTCCTCGCCGATCGTGGCGGAGTCCGACGCCAGCAGGGCGCTCAGGCGGGCCTCATGGGAGACCGCGTCGATCAGGCCGTCGGAGAAGGGCTTCGCCGCCACTTCCTCCAGCACGCCGCGGATGAGCTCCTGCAGCACCGGCACGTCCTCGGGGTTCACATTGGTGGCTTCCACCTGGAACATCCGCTCCGGCAGAATGTTGTTCACATAGGCGCCGACAGAGGCGTAGGGCATCTTCTCGCGCACCGCCTCGCCCAGCGGGGACGCGTCGTTGTCCAGCACGGTGGTCAGCAGGTCCAGGGTGTTGAAGTCCTCATCGGAGATGTCACCCAGGGGCCAGGACAGGGTGATGAGGGAGGCGCCGTCAGCCTGCGTGTCGGCGGACACGGCAAACTGGAACGCATAGTCCGCGCTGGCGGTGACGGGGGTGTAGTCCGCGTAGTCGAAGGTGAATTCCTTCGGCTCGAACTCGGAGAAGTAGCCGTCCAGCAGGCTCAGGAAGGCCTCGGGATGCTCAAAGTTGCCGTAGAGCAGGGTGATGGAGTTCGAAGGATGATAATACTTGGCGTGGTAATCCTTCAGCTCCTGCCAGGTGAGCTCCGGAATGAAGTCCGGATTGCCGCCGGTGGAATTGCCGACCAGGCTGCAGGGGGTCACGCTGCGGCTCACGTTCTGCATATGGGCATGGTTGATGCTGTAGCTGTTGCCCATCTCGCTGTAGACCGTGCCCTCGATCTTCAGATCGGCATCCAGGCTGTCCAGGCTGTAGCGCCAGGCTTCCTCGCGGAAGAGGCTCTCATCCTCCAGCACCATCGGATGGAAAACGGAATCCACATAGAAGTCCGTCGTCGCCAGCAGCTGCTCCTCGCTCAGGGACGTATGGTGGAACATGGTGAAGCCATACGCGTACGTGGAGGCGTTCATGTTGGTGTTGTAGGACTGGCTGGAGAGGTTGAAGAAGAGCTCCGGATAGGGATACTTCTTGCTGCCGTCCAGCGTCGCATGCTCAAAGACATGGGGCGTGCCGCGGTCATTCTCCGCGGGGGTGCGGAAGTTGATGGAGAAATAACGGTTGTTATCCTCATTCGCCACCAGCACCACCTTCGCGCCGGTCTTGGTGTGGACATAGGTCGTGACATCCGCACCGAGAATGTCCCAGGTCGATGTCCTCTCGACGGTGAAGGCATCCGCGCTGCCGGTCAGATCGGTCGGCGTCGACGTTTCTTCCGCCATCGCGGGCAGCAGGCCGCAGAGCATCGCGACGCTCAGCAGCAGGGCAAGGAATCGCTTCATGGATTCTACCTCCTCAAACGGCATCCGCCGCTTCGAATATGCTTTGGATTATAGCACAATCCGGAATAAATGGGAATAGAAACCGAAAAAAACCGTCACCGGCGCCGCCCCCGCAATCATTAGTAATCATTGATGCGCGATCCTTCACATCGCAGCAGCTGTTATGATGCTCTTTTCCGGAGAGCCTGGTACTCCCCTGGCCTGCGCCTCCCCCTGCCGTCACCGGAAGGCCGGATGCTTGCAAATAAATTTCGCGCAACCCCTTGACAGTCCGTGTGTAATGGTGTACTATGCACATCGTACACTAAGTCACTGGAGGACGCAGCCATGCAGTACGACGCAAACATCCCGATCTGGCTGCAGGTCATGACGATGCTGCAAACCGACATCGCCACCGGCCAGCGGCCCCCGGGGGAAAAGCTGCCCAGCGGGCGCGACCTGGCCCTGAGCTGCTCGATCAACCCGAACACCGCGGCCCGGGTGTATCAGGAGCTGGAGAAGACCGGGCTGTGCGTGACCCGGCGGGGCCTGGGCACCTTCGTCACGGAGGACACGGCCAGAATCGCCCGTCTGCGCGAGGAGCTGGCCCGGCAGGCCGTGGCGCAGTTTGTGAAGACAGTCAAAGAACTTGGCATCAGCCCGCAGGAAGCCCTGCGGATGGTGACGGAGGAGGAAAACGAATGAGCATGCTGGAAAGTAAGGAGATCACCAAGGTGTTCGGCGCGAAGACCGCGGTCGATCATGTGACGCTGCAGCTAGACGCCGGCCACGTGTACGCCATGCTGGGCCCCAACGGCAGCGGCAAGACCACCTGGATGAAGATGGCCGCGGGGCTGTGCAAGCCCACCGGCGGTGAGATCCGCTTCCAGGGCGAGCCGGTCAGCATTGAGAGCCGGAAGCACGTGGCCTACATGTCGACCGAGCCCTATTTCTACAGCTGGATGACCGTGCGGGACGTGGGCGTGTACTACAGCGACTTCTTTCAGGATTATTCGGCGGAGCGCTACCGCCAGCTCCTGCAGCGCATGGAACTGACCGAGGACCTGAAGACCCGCGCCCTCTCCTCCGGCATGATGGCGAAGCTCAAGATCGCCGTCACCCTGGCCCGGGACGCGCAGGTATACATGCTGGACGAGCCTTTCAACGGCATCGACCTGCTGGCCCGCGACGAGATCCGCGCCTGCATTCTGGAGGCCGCGTCGGAGGACAAGCTGATGCTGCTGTCCAGCCACCTGGTGGAGGAGATGGAGGCCATCGCGGATTGCGCCGTGTTCATCCGCGAAGGCAAGCTGATCGAATGCGTCGATCTCGATACGATGCGTACGGAAATGGGCGTTTCCATGACGGACCGCTACCGCCAGATCTACGGCCACGCCGGGGAGGTGCAGGCATGAACAAGCTGCTGAAATATGAGATTCGCAAAACCCGGAGCGCCAAGCTGATCCTGCTGGGCATCACCGCCGTTGTGGAGCTGGCCTTCCTCGCGGGCCTGTACCTGGTGAAGTCGGATGATAACAGCCTGCTGATTGTGTCCTGCTTGCTGCTGTTCATGCTGGCCATGCTGGGCGTGTCTGTTATCGGCCTGCTGAGCGTGCTGATCCTGCACCACGACATGAACACCAAGGAAAGCTACATGCTCTTCATGACGCCCAACAGCGCCTACAAGATTCTCGGCGCGAAGGTGCTGGAGAACGGCCTGTCGATCCTGCTGATCGGCGCGTTCTACTTCGGCCTGGGCTTCCTGGACGTCACACTGCTGTTCGCGCGCGAGGACTCCCTGCAGCAGCTCTGGGAGATGTTCGATCAGATTCTTCAGACCATCAGCCATGAGATTCAGATCAACCCCGCCGGCATCGCCTGCTTCTTCCTGTGGTTCCTGACCGGCTGGATCGCCACGATCACCACTGCCTTCCTGGCCGACATCGTCAGCACCGCCCTGCTCAAGGGCAAGCGCTTCAACGGCGTGGTGACCTTCATCCTGTTCATCTCCCTGCAGTCCCTGCTGAACCGCCTGCTGCCGCTCTTCTCCCGCTACAGCGCGATGAATCAGCGGTTCCTCATCGAATCCGGCATCAACCTGCTCTTCTCCGGCCTGACCTACGTGGGCGCGGCCGAGATCATGAGGCGCAAGCTGAGCGTCTGAGTCCCCATGCCTTCCCAGCCATGCTCCTTTCCGGGCATGGCTTTTTCACTCCCGCGCAAAAGCCCCCGCCGCCACGGGCAGGCCGTTCTTCTCGATCACCGTGTATCTCTCCGCGATAGGCCGGCCCTCCGTGTCGTACACATTGCCCGCCAGCGCCGCGCAGTTCAGATCCCGGGCGCTGCCGCCGGAAGCCGCTCATCGCGTTCATCTTATCAGCAATCCGGGAGGGTGTCAACGGCAATGCAGCGCGCCGTCTTGCGCGATCCGCTTTTTTATCCGCCAGCCCGCGATACACTGAAAAAGCCTGCGCCATGCCGAATGATCCGGCTGTGACGCAGGCTTTGTTTTGTCTTGGGAGCGGTGCTGCCCGTCAGCCCCAGAGCAGGGCCAGGGCGGGAACCATCTGCTTTTTACGGGAGACCAGCCCCTTCTGGAAGATGTGGCTGCTCCTGACCTCGCGCAGGTTGAAGGCCTGGCGGATGATCTCGCGGTCGCCCACGAAGACCAGCTCCGTGCCCTCGCGCAGCACGTCGGTGATCATCAGCAGCACGAGATCGTATTTCTTTTCTTCCTTCATGCGGCCCATCTCCTCCAGGAACTCCTTCTCCCGGGCGATGAGGCTCTTGGTGTCCATGGTGGTGATCTGGCTGATGCCGATGTAATGTCCCGCGATGTGGAACTCCTTGAAATCGGTCTTCAGCAGGGTGTCGGCGGACTTCTCGGCGGAGTTGGCGGAGAAGACCTCCCGGCCCAGCTCGTCCAGATCGATGCCCGCGATGCGCGCCAGCCGCTCCGCAATGCGGCGGTCCCGCGGCGTGGTGGTCGGGGACTTGAACATCACGGTGTCGCTGACAATCGCGGCCGCCATCAGCCCGGCCAGCTTCTCCCCCGGCATCAGGCCGCTCTCCTGGAACATCGTGGCCACAATCGTCGTGGAGGAGCCCACCGGCTCATTGCGCATGAAGATCGGATAGCCGGTCTGCACGTCGCCCAAGCGGTGATGGTCGATGATGCCCACCAGCTCCGCCTGCTCCAGGCCCGGAATGGACTGCGCGACCTCGTTGTGATCCACCAGCACCACGCGCTTGCGCCTGGGCTGCAGCAGGTGATAGCGGCTGAGCATGCCCACCACGCGGCCGTCCTGATCCAGCACGGGATAGCTGCGGTGGCGGCTCTGCAGCACCGTCTCCCGCACGTCGTCCAGGTAGTCGTCCAGGTGGAAGCTGACCAGATCCTCCGAGCGGGCGATGCGGCTGACCGGCACGGCCTGATAGAGCATGCGCGCCGTCCGCCACACGTCGAAGGGCGTGGAGATGACGCAGGTGCCGGAGGCAATGCCGCGGTAGCCGGCAGCCAGATCACTCTGGCAGAGGATCACGCAGCTGGCCTTCAGCTCCAGGGCGCGCGCCACCATCTCCGGCTGCTCGCCGCAGATGATGATGGCGCCCTCCTTCACGCCGCGCAGGCAGGGGCCGGCGGTCGGCAGGGCGATGACCACCTCGCCGGACAGCGTATCGAAGAAGTCCTCCTCACGGTTGATGATATGCCCCTCCAGCACGGACAGCACATGCTCCACAGGGGCGTCGCGCAGCTCCGGCTCCTGGATGGTGCGCATATCGTTCTCCGCGATGGCGCCGGTGGTGACGATGCCATAGAAGGAGCCGTCGTCCCGGACAATCGGCAGCACGCTGACCTCCGGATGCTGCTGCATCAGCTCCCAGGCCCGGCTGATCGAAACGTCCGGGCTGAGCATCGGCGGATGGTCGAACTCGATGTCCCGCACCTGGGTGCGCACGCTGGAGATCAGCTTCGGCGCCTCGAAGCCGAAGTGCCGCAGCAGAAAACTCGTTTCGTCATTGGGCTGCCCCAGGCGCACCGCCACATACTCATTGTCGCCGATGGCGTTGCGCAGCGCCGCGTAGGACATTGCGGACACGATGGCATCGGTATCGGGATTCCGGTGGCCGCAGACATAGGTGATACTCATGCAATTGCACCTCGCAGGGATTGATGCCGCATTCCGGCTTTGAAAAGGATTTCTAAAAGGATTTCGACATCCCGCGGCGAATTCCTCCACCGTCGGGCAAAAGTGCGCCGTTTCCGCCGGAGGGCCGGCCTTTCCGCAAGAAATGAATTGTGAATCCATGCAAAAAAGGAGGCGGCGGCATGATCCGCACCGTGAAGATCGACGACTATGACGACATCTGGGCGCTCTGGATGTCCTGCAGGAACATGGGCTTCAACAATCTGGATGACTCCCGGGAGGGCGTTGCGCGCTTTCTGCGGCGCAATCCCAATACCTCCTTCTGCGCGGTGGAGGACGGTGTGCTGCAGGGCATCATCCTCGCGGGCCATGACGGGCGGCGCGGCTATATCTATCACATGAGCGTGCGCGAGGACTGCCGCCGCCGGGGCCTGGGCACAGCGCTGGTGAACCGCTGCCTGGAGGCGCTGCAGGCGGAGGGCATCAACAAAGCGGCGCTGCTGGTCTTCTGCCGCAACGAGGCCGGCAACGCCTTCTGGGAGCGGCAGGGCTTCACCGTGCGGGAGGATGTGCGCTACCGCAACCGGGAGCTCGCCGACCTCGTCCGCATCGACACCTGATTCACGCAAAAACACAGGCAGATCAGCTCGCCTGTGTTTTCGTTTTCGGATATTCGGGTCACTCCGCGCAGAGCCGCAGCAGGGCGTTGGCGTAGATCTTCGCGGCCAGCAGCATCTTCTTCAGCTCCACATACTCCCCTGCCTGATGCGCCAGATCGGGGTCGCCCGGGAAGGACGCGCCATAGGCCACGCCCTGCTTGAGCACCTTGGCGTAGGTGCCGCCGCCGGTGGACTCGGGCAGGGCCTCCTCGCCGGTCTCCTCCCGATAGGCCGCCAGCAGGCAGGTGACCAGCTCGCTGTCCGCCGGGACATGATGCGGCTGCGTCAGGCTGAAGCCGTCGAAGGTGAAGCCCGGCAGATGCGCCCGGATGGCCTCGCACAGCGCGTTCAGATCAGCCGCCACCGGGCAGCGGCAGTCCAGCGAGGCGGTGATCACGCCGTCGTCCAGGTGCAGGATGCCCATGTTGCAGGTCAGCGGGCCGGAGACCTCATCCGCGCAGGCAATGCCCAGATGGGTGCCGTCGTACTCCATCGGGTAGGCGTCGGCCAGCGTGCGGAACGCGCCCTGCACGCCCAGGGCCCGCAGCAGAATCAGCAGCATGCCGTTGGCGTTGCGGCGGCCCTCCGGATAGGCGGAATGGCCCGGGATGCCGTGGGCTGTGATCTCCACGCCTTCCTCTGTCACGCGGCAGGTGTAATCAAGGCCGGTCTCCTTCGCGAAGGCGGCCGTCTGTTCCACGATCTCCTGCCCGCCGGCCACCAGGGCGGTAGATTCGCCGGGGATCACGTTCAGCCGCTCGCCGGTGTGCAGCCGGAGCACCTGCAGGCCCTCCGGGCTGGCCTTGGCGCGGGCCATGGTGTGCACCATGCCCTTCTCCGTGTTGATCAGCGGGAAGGATGCATCCGGGGAGAAGCCCACATCCGGCATGACCGCGTGATCGCAGTAGTAGTCCATATCCTCCCAGCCGCTCTCCTCGTCGCAGCCCAGAATCAGCCGCACGGAGCGCCGCAGCGGGATGCCGGCCTCCTTGATCGCGCGCATCGCGAACAGGCTGGCCAGGGCGGGGCCCTTGTCGTCGCTGGTGCCGCGGCCGATCAGCCGATCGCCCTCGCGAACCGCCGCGAAGGGCGGCACCTCCCAGCCGTCGCCGGCGGGCACCACGTCGAGATGCCCCAGCACCGCGATGGTCTCCGCGTCCTCGTCACCCAGGGTGATGTCGCAGGCATAGCCGTCATAGGCGTGGGTGATGAAACCCATGGTCTCCGCGTCCACCATGGCCATATCCAGCATGCGCTTCACCTCCGGGCCGAAGGGCGCGCCGTCGCAGCCCTCCGTCTTCACCGAGGGCACACGCACCCAGCGGGCCAGCATGCTGCTGTACTGATCCTGCCAGGCATCCAGCAGGGCAAACACTTTCTCCTTGTCTCCGGGCCGCATGGTGAGTCCTCCTTTTGCTTATAGCTTCTGTCAGAAGGCGTTGCGCGGGTCGCGGGAGCGCTTCCGGCCGGCCTCCGAGTCGATGTATTCGATCTCCAGCCGGTCAAAGCCGACCTCCTCCAGGAAGGCATCCGGCAGGAAGCGGGTCTGGCCGAATTCCTCCCACTCGCGGGTGTTCTTGTCCAGCCAGACGGGCCGCGAGATGTCCAGCTGATGGCAGGCCTCCGTCAGCGCCTCCTCCACCGTCTCCCTTGTGCAGGGCAGTGTCAGCTGCCGGTCCATGCGGTGATGGCGGATGGTTCTCACCCACAGCGATGTCGCCATAGCCTTTCCTCCCTCTGCGCCTCGCGCGCGTTGTCCTGCCCATTATAGCATGCGCCGCCCGTTTTCGCAATGCGCCGCAGGTGAATTCGCAGGTGAATTGAACAGATGAATTGCGCAGTTGCTCCGTCAGCGGAAACTGCCTGTTTCGCTTGAGCGGTTTTTATGATACAATGCAGCATAGGGAGGTTCCTTCCTTATTATATTCCACGGGATCGCGAACGGGTCCCGGGGAGCGGAGGAGTGCAGATGTACCGCTATATTGTCTTTGATGTGGAAACGCCCAACCTTGAGAACAACCGCATGAGTGCCATCGGCATCTCGGTGGTCGAGGACGGCCGCATCACGGAAGAGTTCTTCTCCTATGTGAATCCGGAGGCGCGCTTTGACGTCTTCAACACGCAGCTGACGGGCATCGACGCGGGGACCGTCGCCGATGCCCCCGCTTTTCCGCAGCTGTGGGCGCAGATCGAGCCGCTGATGTCCTCGGGCATTCTGGCAGCGCACAACGCCGTCTTTGACCTGAGCGTGCTGCGGCACTGCCTGCAGGATTACGGCATCCCGTGGCGGCGCACGGCGAAATATTGCTGCACCGTGCAGATGGGCCGCCGCCTTCTCCCCGGCATCTCCCACAAGCTGAACGTGCTGTGCGATCACTATGGCATCGACCTCCGGCACCATCAGGCCGCCAGCGACAGCCATGCCTGCGCGGAGATTCTGCTGCGCTATTTCCAGGCCGGCGCGCAGGAGCGGGATTTCATCCGGACCTGGCGGTTCTTCTGAGCGGGGCGCAAAGTTTTACAGGACCAGGGCGCGCCCCGGGGCCGCAGACTCTTTACGAACAGCGGCTTTTGCTGTACAATGTGATGCAAACAACTTGCGATTGTCATGAAATGGGGGATCATCATGCGGAAGCTGGTTATGCTGCTGCTGATTCTGCTGGGACTTTGCCTTTGCGCCGGTGCACAGGGCGAGGGCATCCTGACGCTGGATGAGCTGCTCGGCTGGGCGGAGGGCTATCAGGACATCGCGCAGGGCGCGGCGCCACTGAACAATCCCGCGGACCGGGACGCCGCCAGCGAGGAGGGCGTGGCCTTTGTGTACGATTTCGCCACGCTGTACCTGGACAGCACGGAGGCGAAGAGCGGCCTGCGCGGGCTGGTGATCGTGGATCCGGCGCAGTACGGGCCGCACATGACCCGCTGCGGCATGAGCGCGGAGGAGGTCATGGCCTGCTTCCGCAATGACAACGCCGCGCTGATCGGCAGCCACGGGCAGGCGATCCTGTACCTGGTGGACCGGAAGGAGGACGGCGTCTGGTGGGGACAGCTGAATCGCGACGGCCAGCGCATTGACGAAATCTTCTACTGCGCGCTTGCGCCGCTGGGCGACGGGCTGTATTCGGATGCCGGCGTGGCCTACACGCTGACCGATGGCGTCGTGACCGCCATCCGCGCCTGGGGGCTTGACGCCTCCATCGAGGGGCCCCAGGCGCAGGCCTCCGCGCAGCAGGCCGCTCTCATCCTGGCCGACGAGAGCTGGCGGCCGGCCCCCGTCAGCCTGAACGGGCTGGAGCTGACGGCCTTCGGCGCGGGCGATCTGTCCTTCTCCGGGCTGCATTTCCCGGACACCTCCCCCGAGCAGGCCGCCGGCGTGCTGGGCAGCTATACCGAGAGCTACATGGAGGACGGGGACAACTACCTGCGCGTGATGACCTTCGCAAAGTGCGAGCTGACCTACGTGTGCGACAGCCGCAAGCGCAACCCGGTGCTGACCATGCTGCAGATCACGGGGGCCGGGCTGGAGGGGCCGCGGGCCGTCCGCATCGGCGATGAGATGAACAGCGTCATCACCCGCTTCCGCTTCGGCGAGGGAGAATACAACGGCACCACGGAGGTGCTCTACGGCATCACGGGCGAGGTTCCCTTCGGTGTCGCGGAATACAGCGGAAAGGGCGCCGCGGTGCTGCGCTACGCGATGGCAGCGGAGGACGGCGGCAGCATCGTGCTCGTCATCAGCTTTGCCGGCGGCGCGGTGGATGAGATTCTGCTCTATCAGGCGCAATGAGCCATGGAGGTATCGAGATGAAGATTGATCTGAACTGCCCGGTGGAAATCTGGAAGTGCACCCGCCCCACCGCGGAATATCCGGCCTGCGAGCTGAGCCTGTATAACCTGACGGACAAGATGGTCGCCTCCGTGGAGATTATCATGCTGCTGCTGGACGAGAAGGGCGCGGAGGCCTCCCGCCTGATCGACCGCGCCCGCGATCTGCACGGCGTCAAGGGCAAGACCTTCCACATCCCGGTGGCCATCCCGGAGGACATGCTGGGCGCGGCCGACTTCAGCCCGACCGTGAACAAGGTCTGGTATGAGGACGGCACCGTCTGGCGCCGCGGCCGGGAGAGCCTGACCGAGGTGCACTCCAACGCCCTGCCCGAGGGCCGCGAGCTGACCGCCCTGCGCGCGGTGGCGGGGGAACAGCTGGTGGCGGGCTATCCGGAGGTGCAGGGCGAGCTGTGGCTGTGCGTCTGCGGACGGCCGAACCGCGATGGGGAGGACGTCTGCGTGCGGTGCGGGCGGCAGCGCAAGGCCGTGTTCGCCAATTTCAGCAAGACCGCCGTGGAGACTCGTCTTGCCGGGCAGCAGAGCGCACTGGACAGCCAGACCATGCAGGCCCTGCGCAGCGCGGGGAACGCCGGCGATCTCGAGAGAGTCCACCGCAAGAGCAAGCGCCGCTGGCTCATCCCGGTGGCGGCGGCCGCGGCGGTGCTGGCCCTCGGCGGCTTCTTCGGCGTGAAATACGGCCTGCCCTACCTGCGCTGGCAGGAGGCGCAGTCCGCCTTCTCGGAGGGCAAGTGGGCCGAGGCGGAGACCGCCTTTTCCGCGATGGGCAGCTACCGCGACGCGGAGGACATGGTGCTGCGCTGTCGCTACGAGGCCGCGAAGGAGCTGATGAGCGGCGCGAAGGACGAGGAGGATCTGATCCGGGCCCGGGACGCCTTCGCGGTGCTGGGCGATTACGAGGACAGCGCGGATCTCGGCATCCGCTGCGAATATGAGCGGGCAAAGCTGCTGCTGAACAATGGGCAGCCCTCCCAGGCGGGGCAGCTTTTCGGCGTGCTGGGCGATTACGAGGACAGCGCCGCCATGGTCACCCGCTGCCAG
>OCTW011507528.1_pt1 | contig 15397 bp, 14 predicted proteins | sample 1539671 | NCBI WGS metagenome assembly OCTW01 (sample SAMN02144230, study PRJEB22623) | gut metagenome | biome: sheep rumen | host: Ovis aries | place: New Zealand
CCTTGGGCGCCGGTAATCAACAAGGAATATATCCCCGAACATTTCCCCGAATACAAATACTCGGCGATCGTGCAGTATAAATATCTGGACATTTTACCGTATTTGCGCATTTACGAGCAATACCCCGAAGCAGAGTATTTCGTGAAAGCAGGACTCAGCTACCTTGCTACATGTAAAAGCGTACTCCGACAAGCAAAGAAGGACAAGCGTTTCCGCTCTTGGATCTTTCAACATAGGACCGAACTATGGGAAAGCGTATACGCCGACACGGTTTTGGAAGCGTACAAGACGGGTAAGCCCATCCGCGACACGCAAAACTACTTGGCTCGCAAAAAGTCTTTCATACGAGATGGCGCAAACAAACCGATACGGGAACTGTTCAAAGGGAAAGCCCTTGAACGGTTCTTTTCTTATATCGACAAGCAGAATACCGATGAATGCTGTTATCGGGACTATTTGAGGGCGTGCGAGTATTTGGGAATCGATATGACCGAGGAGAAGAACTTGCTCCCCCACGACTTTCAGCGTTGGCACGATATACGAATAGACGAGTACAGAACGAAGCGAGCGATGGAAGAAACCGAGAAGAAAAAGGCGCTGATCGAGTCCTTCCGCAAAGTTGCCGAAAAATATCTTCCGTTGCAATACGACAAGAAAAAAGACTATCTTGTTTTTATCGCTATGTCCCCCTTTGACTTGGTACGAGAAGGCGAAGATCTACACCACTGCGTAGGGAAGATGGGCTACGACCAAAAAATGATACGCGGCGATTCCTTGATCTTCTTTATCCGAGCGAAAGAAACACCGGATAAACCGCTTGTGACGGTGGAGTATTCCCCGAAGATGAAACGTGTACTTCAATGTTATGCAGACCACAACGCACGACCGAACGAACAAATAATGAACTTTGTAAACAAACAATGGCTGCCGTTCGCTAATAGGCAAATCAAAAAACTGGCAGCGTAAAGGAGGAAAATATGAACACTTATTTCAGAATAACCGCATACAGCCCCGAATATGACGCATCCATGATCTTGGATGCCTACGGTCGCTACGAGAAGAAATGGCAGTTCTCGTCCGAGCTCGTGAAGTTGGGATTGAAAATCTTAGACGTTTGCGACCTTGCGAACATCACCAATACCGATATTAAACCTGTCCCGTCTCCGATCCCCGGAAAGATATGCCTCCGTGCAGGTCAGGACGGGGAGATCACAACTCAACACAATGCTGACGGTGTTTCGGTATCAGTCGGCGGGAAGCATTACATAACAAAGCTTGAAGCATAGTTTATTATTTTAACAACTCGAATTCACTGTCCTCTGATTAGGAGAATGCTTAGTACTCACAAAACACAGGCTTTACAGTGAATTGTCAAACTAAGTGCAACACTTTTTTAGTTCAAGCTTATCGAAAAATGTAAAAAAAACAGAAAAGAAAAATGTTTTTAAGAGGCGTTTCAGCCAAAAGAAAAGCGATAGGGAACGAATCCTTATCGCTTTTTTATGTTGGAATGGCATAGATTGTTCAATTAATTCATAAATAGCTTCAATTGAATTTACGCTTGCTTTGCACTATTCGTCAAATCGTTTTGCGCAGATTTCCATTTCCCAGTGTGGTAGAACGCAACCGACAGTATGGTTGCAATCACCCAGCCGAGTGGCCAAGCGAGCCAAATTCCCGTCGATGCAAACGGGATCGATAAAACCTTGGCAAGGACCACGCGAAGAATCAAATCGGTAAAGGTCGCTATCATAAACTTCTTCATCATACCCGCACCGCGCAAAACTCCGTCGGATACAAGTTTAAGCGAAACGACAAAGTAAAACGGAGAGAGAATACGCAAGAACGTAATTCCCGTTGAAAGTGCCGTTTCGCTTGGCTCGTCAAGAAAAGCATACACAAGATATTTGCCCGCGAACAAATAAAGAAGTACGAGCGGAATACAAATAATCCATACCAGCTTTACCCCTGCGCGAAAGCCTTCCTTGACTCTCTCCGGCTTGTCTGCACCGAGATTTTGAGCCGTGAAATTTGAGATACCGTTTCCGAGTGTAGTTAAAGAGGTAATCACAAGATTATTCAGTTTTACCGAAGCCGCATATCCCGCCATAACGCCCGAGCCAAATCCGTTGATAATTCCTTGAATGATGATATTTCCGACCGAAATAAAGCTCTGTTGCAGAATGCTTGGAATGGCAATAATAGAGATGTCTTTTAGAAGCGCCCAAGAAAATACGGGAATTTTTCCTTCAGTTTTTATCCCCTTAAAGCGTTTAAAGACAAACATCATCGCAAGAATACAACTGATTCCTTGACAGATTAAGGTTGCAACGGCGACTCCCGCAACGCCGCTGTCAAAGATGGTCACAAACAGAATATCCATAAAGATATTTGCCGTAGACGAACAAGCGAGGAATAGGAAGGGGGTTTTGGAATCTCCGAGCGCGGAGAAAATCCCCGTCGCTACGTTATAGAACAAAACAAACGGCAAGCTCCAAATATAGATTTCAAGATAGAGCCACGAATCTGCAAATACGGTTTCGGGGGTATGAATCAAACGTAGAAGAGGCTGACCAAGCAAAAGTCCCGCAACCATCAATATGGCGCATAAAACGCTACTTGCAATCAAAGTTGTGTAGACCGCCGTCTTCAAATCCTTGTACTGCTTGGCGCCGAATAATCTTGAAACGATGACGGAACACCCGATGTTACAGCCGAATCCAAAGGCAATGAATAAAAGCGTAATTTCATAACTGTTGCCGACGGCGGCGAGTGCTTCCTCTCCAACAAATTTCCCCGCGACGAAACTATCCGCTATATTGTAAAGCTGTTGAAAGAAAATGCTGCCAAACAAAGGCAAGCAAAATTTCAATAATACCGTTGACGGTTTTCCTATGGTTAAATCCTGATTCATTTTTTCTCACGTTCTTATCTTCACCGTTGAGTGAAAAAATGGAACCCGTAATTCATTTCGGTAGTCAGACGAAGCTATTCCTTCTAAAGGTTCTAAATTGCATCATACTTTTAATGCGGTCAACATTATAGTACCAAATTCAAAAGTCAAATAGATATTCAATTACTTATGCTAATGAGGTTTCCTGTTTGTCCCCCGAGTTCCGTTTCACATTTGATTTTGCTTTATTTTAACCTTGTTTAAGCACGGAAATAGCATCGGATATGTTTTTTTCAAGCGCTTCACGACCGTACTTGTCAACTTCGGCCTTGTTCTTTTCTCCGTGGGTCAAACAGCCGGCGCCGCCGATACAGCCGTCCACGCAAGCCATACCTTCTATGAAATTTGCGTCGAGCACATTCTTACTCTTTTTCAGCAGTGCAACCCTGCATTCTTCGATGCCGTTGCAGGCGCACGGCTTCAATTCAAAATCGGTAATTCCGTGTTCTTTCAAGCCTTGGCTTACGGCATCCGTCAAACCGCCGCTGCGAGCAAATATACGCCCGAAATACGAAGCGTTGTCGAGCACGTCCTCTTCAAGCGCCGTTATATCGAGCTCTTTGCTGTCGAAAAGCGCCTGTAATTCTTCAAACGTGATCGCCGCGTCAACGTAAGGTTTTACGGTGTCTTTTTGTACCTCGAGTTTTTTGGCCGTGCAAGGACCGATGAACACTATTTTGCAATTTTTATCGTGTTCCTTTATGTATTTCGCTATGGTCGCCATGGGTGAAAGGTTATGCGAAACGTAGGGCAAAAGAGCCGGAAACGACTTTTCAATATAGTTTACGAACGCGGGGCAACAGGAACTCGTTAAAAATCCTTTTTCGGCAAGTTCTTCCGATTCAGCATAGGAGACCATATCCGCACCGAGCGCCGCTTCGACGACCGTAAAAAAGCCGAGTTCTTTCAACCCGAAAATGACTTGCCCCAATTTCGCATAGGTAAACTGGCTTGAAATGGACGGTGCGACGACGGCGTAGACTTTAAATTTTCGATTATTGTCGCTCTTTTTTATGATATCTATCACGTTGGTAATATACGACTTGTCGCTAATCGCGCCGAACGGGCATTGATATACGCACGCACCGCAAGCGATACATTTGGAATTGTCAATGGCGGCGGCATTTTCCTTGTTTATGGTGATTGCCTTGACTTTACAAGCGACCTGACAAGGGCGCTTTCTGTTGATGATGGCGAAATACGGACAAACCTTGGAACACATACCGCATTCCACGCATTTCGTCTTGTCGATATGCGCGACGTGATTATGGTCAAAGGAAATCGCTCCCCGACGGCAGACGTCCTCGCATCTATGAGCGAGACATCCACGGCAAGAATCGGTCACTTCGTACCCTGCGGCGGGGCATTCATCACAAGCGATGTCTATCACCTCTATTACGTTGGGGTTGCTTTTATCTCCGCCCATCGCTATTTTTACCCTTTCGGTCAAAATAGCGCGTTCTTTATATACGCAACAACGCATAGTGGGAACTTTCCCCGGAACTATGGTTTTAGGTATATCTATCGCCGTTTCGGGCAATCTTCCCGCCCAAGCTTCCCGCGCAACTTCGCGCAGAACTTTATATTTCAGATGCTGTACTTTCGTATCGAATTTTCTCATAGCGTGCACACCTTAAAAATAACTTACTTTTATTCTCTTTCCCATCTGTTCAAGCGCCTTCGATAGTTCTTGAACAAGATTCATTTTGATATTGAAATTGATGGGCAAGTCGGGATTTTGATGCGCCGGATTGACCGCTCTGCCTACGTAAAAGTTTATATCCGTAGCTTCCTCGAACAGCAGTCTGCAAATCAACGATGCTCCGTCGCGTTTGAAATTCCAATGTTCGTAGGTCTTGTTGTCATTGAGATAGTCCTTTGCGTATTCAATCACTTTGTTAATGGTTATAACGCCTTCCGTTACCAAATCAACACCTTCTATTTCGGCAATGGGCGGAACGTCGCTCGCCTCGAAACGCAAACTTGTTTTCAGGGGTTTTCCGAGATATTTAGCCGCAATGGAAGAAGTCGTACCGCCGCAGATAATATGCTTGCCCTCTTTCCCGAAGAAGAGCGCCATCATTCTGTCCGCATCGTCACGGTTCGACGGAGGGCCGAAAAGAATATTCATCGGCTCGCGTTTTCGTATCTTCACCACGCAGGCGGTCGCGTCGTCGCCCGGCCTTTTACCATACAATTCGTCACATTTGTTCACGAGCATAGTGGATAAATTCTTCGCCGTATATCCGCCGAAAGACAATGCAGACATAAAATCTATGATTTCTTCCCGCTTCCAACCGAAATTATACGTTATGCCTATACCTGCGTGCGGACAACCGTCGCTCATTGCGACGAAAATATCGCTTTCCTGCAAGCGAATATTACTACGGTAAATCCTCTTGCCCTCGATATTCATCTCGGTTTTCGGGTAGTCGTAATTGACCCCGTTCCGTAGAAGAATGACCTGTGGGTTATCGTATTGGATGATTTCCGCTTCCCGATTGTTCACGAGGTGAATGATCGTGAAGGTGGAATACGCCACGCCGCGAACCGAACATATCGGCAGCGTTGCGGCTATCGTAGACACGCAATCTTCTATCGACAATCCTTCCGCCATCATCGTGGAGATGATTTTGGACGTGAGCGTAGACAAAATGCTCGCTTTGACGCCGCTGCCGAGCCCGTCCGCGAGCACGATAACGGAAGAATCGTCGCTTTGATAGGCAATATCAACGTGGTCGCCGCAAAGTTGTTCTCCGAAGTGATTGATACTTTTATAGCCTATTTCGGCGCAGAGGTCATTCATTTTTTATCGAGTCCTTTAATTTGGTGAGAGCGATTTTCGTTTCCGCGGCGGTTTCGCCGAGTAAAGAGGCTATTTCCTGCACGATACGCATTTGTTTATCCACGACTTTATCGGCGATTTCTACGGTCTGTCTGCTGATGCTTTCCTTTTTACTGCGTTCGTTTTCCTCGTCGGTAACATCGCGCATAATGCCGATGATAAGCCTTGAAGCCTTGTCGTATATCACCGTCAATTCGACGTATTTTTCATACTCTATCAAATACTTTCGCTCGTTTCTTATACTTCTCATCGAATCCCTTACCTGCATAAAGGGCTTCGGGTCGAGGATACGGACGACGGGAGAACCGAGAATGTCGAGTTCGGAACGGATATTCATAATCTTCAAAGCGGATTTGTTTATCTGCTGAACTTCGAGATTTTCGTTCAGAACGACGATGGCGTTGGGCGTATTACTAACGATATTGTCCGAAAAACTTTCCGCCTTATCTTTGAGATATGGAAGGCACATTGAAATTTCCGCCTTGCCCTGCAATATGGCAATCGCTTTTTCACGACAGGTATCGTAGCCGCAAGAGCCGCAATTTAACTCGTCCGAGGGTTTGTTTTTACCCATTTGGCGCAAGACTTCGGCTATTTCCGTTTCCGTAGGCATTTGCGCCTTTTTCTCTATTACGGCAAAGTGTTTTCGTATATCGTTATAATCGGGTTGACTTACTACAAAATCTTTTTTGCCCGCATAGTTCGTCACGGATATAAAATCTCCGACGACTGAGCGGTGCTTTTTATCCATAACGGGACCGCCTATGCAACTCCCTACGCAAGCCGACATTTCTATCACGCACTTATGTATTTTACCGCTTTCGACGTCCTTTAAGGCGGCAATGCAGTTTTTAATTCCGTCAATAGCCAAATAGGTATAGTCGGGAGCATCAAGCGACATTGTTTTTAGAATTCCGCCCGCCGTCGGAAACAGCCGAGCCTTGCTCTCTTCAGTATTATCGCGCTCGGCTTTGAGTTCTATTCGCTCTTCTTTCAGCCATTCCGTAAGTTCCTCGAACGTCAGAACGGCATCTACGATCCCATCATAATGGTCGGCCTCGTCTTTTTTTGCAACGCACGGACCTATAAACACACATTTAGCTTGCTCATATTCTTCTTTTATCTTCTTACAATGCGCCTGCATAGGAGATATAACGTCGGCAAGATACGGAAGAACTTGCGGAAAATACTTCTGAACGAGCAAATTGACGGAATGACAACAAGAGGTGATGACCACGTCGCGCTTTTCTTCCGTTACAAGCCTTTCATATTCGCGTTTGACGATCGTCGCCCCTATTGCCGTTTCCTGCACGTCGGCAAACCCCAGTTTTTTCAACGCGGTACGCATAGCGTTTATTCCCACGCCGTCGTAATTTGCGATAAACGAGGGAGCGAGACTAGCGAAAACGGGCGCGCCTGATTGGATCAGAACGCGTACTTTTTCACGTTCGGACGTAATCTCCTTCGCGTTTTGCGGACAAACTACAAAACATCTTCCGCAAAGAATACATTCATTGCCGATAATATGCGCCTGATTGCCCGAAAATCTGATAGACTTAACGGGGCAATGCCTGATACATTTGTAGCAGTTTTTACAATTTGATTTTTTGAGTGTAAGACAATCCGCCATATCAACCTTTGTTCTTTTCCACAGCCGTCAGAATTTTTTCCTTCCAAAAATCCCGAAAATTCTCTCTCGTTATGCCCGTATACACGTCGTCGTCTACCGTAATCGTTACGCCCGTGCGGTTGCATTTTCCGGCGCAAAAAGAGCCGCCGAGTATCACTTCGTCATCGAGATTGTTATCCGTTATTTCTTTCTGCATCATATCGGCAATATCCTGCGCACCTTTCAGGTGGCATGAACTACCTACGCAAATTTGTACTATAACCATTTGCCCGTTTATACGTTGGGTAAAATTTCTTTTCCGAAAAAGTCCTTGACGGTATCGGGGCTTACGGAATAAAACTTATCGTCAACGGTGACGCAAACGCCCTGCTGACACTTACCCATACAGAAAGTGCCGCCGAGTTCTATCTTATCTTTGAGATCGTTTTGCGCGATAAGATATTGCAACGACTCCACGACTTGACGAGCGCCTTTAATGTGGCAAGAACTGCCTATACATACTGTAATATTCATTTTAAAATCTCCTATTCGTAATCGACTACGTTTACCCAAGAAAGAAGGAATTCTCTCTCTTTTTCATTCCCCTTAACCGATTGGGAAGCTGCTACGATGGGCATCCATTTCTGGACGTATTGTTTTGCGGTATCGCTCTTTTGGCAGAACAAATCAAGATACTTATTTGCGCCGTCTATATCGCCCGACAGCCAAAACAAAAGATATGTTCTCGCCGCATCTGCCGATGCGTTTCCCTGTGTAGCGTGCGACCAATCGATGATGTAAGGTGCGCCGTCATCGGCAATGATAATGTTAGACGGATTAAAATCCCCATGGCATAATTTGTTGTGCTTCGGCATGCCGTCGAGCCTTGTATGCAAATCGTAACGGGTAGTGGCGTCGAAATCCGACGCGCTGATTTTTGCATTCATCTTGTCTTTCAGTTTGTTGAGCATCGGACAGGTTTTGGAATGCATTTCGATTTGAAGATCGACAAAAAAGTTGAGATATTCGTCCTTCTTGCCGGGATTATCTTTCATAAGTTGCGCAAGCGTTTTTCCTTTGATATATTCGGAGACGATAGCCCATTTCCCGTCGACCGTCAAAACCCCTTTGATTTTGGGAACGTTAAGCCCAGTAGTTTCCACTCGCGCTTGATTCAACGCCTCGTTCAATACGTCGCTTTTTGAAAAATCCGAATCGAACACTTTTATACAATCGTTACCATCGCGGTAAACCGTTTTATTGTTGCGAACGGCTATAACTCTGTCGAGTTTCATTTATGTTTCCTCCTTGAATACCTGTTACTTGATTCAGTTTTTCTCTCTACGATAAACCTGTTTAAAATCTCTCGTATCGTCGATAAACATCTGTTCCGTTTCCGGCAACGGGCTTTCTGAAAAGGTCTTGCCGTAATAGGCATTGAGATACATTTGCTTGATTTCACTCATCAAAGGATATCTCGGGTTTGCTCCCGTGCATTGATCGTCGAATGCCTGTTCCACCATAGCATCCAAACGGTTCAGGAAGTCTTCTTCGTTCGGAACGTATTCTTTGATCGTCTTTTTGATACCGATTTTTTCCTTCAATTCGTCAACGGCTTTGATGAGGTTATCCACCTTCTCCTTGTCGGTTTTTCCACCCAAGCCGAGGCTTTCCGCCACTTCGGCGTATCTCTCCATCGTATGCGGATGTCCGTATTGCGGGAAGGTACCCATCTTTGCGGGAACTTCCGATGCGTTGAAGCGAATGACTTCGTCTATCATCAAAGCGTTCGCCACGCCGTGCGGCAAATGGTGGAACGCGCCGAGTTTATGCGCCATAGAGTGACATACGCCGAGGAAAGCGTTGGCAAATGCCATACCCGCCATAGTTGCGGCGTTCGCCATCTTCTCTCTCGCTTCGGGATCGTTCGGGCCGTTGTCGTACGCTCTGGGCAGGTACTTGAAGATGATTTTCAGCGCTTGTATCGCCAGGCCGTCGGTGTAGTCGGTCGCCATCATAGATGCGATCGCTTCGAGTGCGTGCGTCACGGCATCGATACCGCTTGCGCTCGTCAAACCCTTAGGCGCGGTCATGTGGAAGTCTGCATCGATGATTGCCATATCGGGCATAAGTTCGTAGTCCGCAAGGGGATATTTCACGCCCGTTTTCTCGTCGGTGATAACGGCGAAAGGCGTAACTTCCGATCCTGTTCCCGCGGAAGTCGGAATAGCGATAAAGTACGCCTTTTCTCCCATTTTAGGGAAGGTATAAACACGCTTTCGAATATCCATAAAGCGCATTGCCATATCCATAAAGTCTACTTCGGGGTGTTCGTAAAGGACCCACATGATCTTGCCCGCATCCATTGCCGAGCCTCCGCCGAGGGCGATGATGCAATCCGGCTTGAAAGCTTTCATTTGTTCCGCTCCTGCTTTTGCGCAAGCAAGCGTAGGGTCGGGTGCGACTTCAAAGAACGTGGTGTGTTCGATACCCATATCGTCGAGTTTATCGGTGATGGGCTTCGTATACCCGTTGTTATACAGAAAACCGTCCGTCACGATGAAGGCTTTCTTCTTGCCCATCACGGTTTTCAATTCGTCAAGTGCGACCGGCAGGCAACCTTTCTTCAAATACACCTTTTCAGGCGCTCTGAACCACAACATATTTTCTCTCCTTTCCGCAATCGTTTTAATATTGATAAGGTGTTTTACGCCGACGTTCTCCGATACGGAGTTGCCTCCCCAACTGCCGCAGCCAAGCGTAAGAGAAGGCGCAAGCGCAAAGTTGTACAGGTCTCCGATACCGCCTTGCGAAGATGGCGTGTTGACCAGAATACGGCAGGTTTTCATCCGGCTTGCAAATTCATCCAGTTTGGCCCTTTCCGTAACTTCGTTGAGATATATTGACGACGTATGTCCGTACCCACCGTCGGCGACGAGTTTCTCCGCTTTCGTAAAAGCATCCTGTATATCCGTCGCTTTATACATGGCGAGGACGGGAGAAAGTTTTTCATGCGCGAATTCTTCGGATATATCCACGCTCTCTACCTCGCCTATCAATATCTTCGTGCCTTCGGGAACCTTTATCCCCGCAAGCTCGGCGATACGAACGGGTTTTTGCCCGACGATCTTAGCGTTCAATGCGCCGTTTATCAAAATGGTCTTTCTCACCTTTTCCGTCTCTTCCGGATTTAAAAAATAACAACCTCTCGCCGCAAATTCCGCTTTCACCGCGTCATAAACGCTCTCAAGCACTATGACGGACTGCTCCGAAGCGCATATCATGCCGTTGTCGAACGTCTTGCTGTGGATAATGGAGTTGACGGCAAGAATAATGTCCGCGGTATCGTCTATAATCGCGGGAGTGTTTCCCGCGCCTACGCCGAGCGCCGGTTTGCCGCTCGAATATGCGGCTTTCACCATGCCGGGACCTCCGGTCGCGAGAATAATATCCGCCTCTTTCATAACGGTGTTGGTCATATCGAGACTGGGAACGTCAATCCACCCGATGATATCTTCGGGCGCACCCGCTTTTACCGCCGCGTCCAAAACGATCTTCGCCGCCGCAATGGTGCTCTTCTTCGCTCTCGGATGGGGGCTGATGATAATGCCGTTTCTCGTTTTAAGAGATATAAGCGTTTTGAAAATAGCCGTTGAAGTCGGGTTGGTTGTGGGTATGACGGCCGCAATCAGGCCGATCGGCTCCGCGACTTTCTTGATCCCGAACGACTTATCCTCTTCGATCACACCGCAGGTTTTGAAATCTTTATATTTGTTGTAGATGTATTCAGAAGCATAATGGTTCTTGATGACCTTGTCTTCCACTATGCCCATTCCCGTCTCTTCGACGGCGAGTTTCGCAAGGGGTATCCGCTGTTGGTTTGCGGCGGTCGCCGCCGCAAGAAAGATTTTATCCACTTGCTCTTGCGTGAAAGTAGCGTACTTTTCTTGCGCCTTTCTTACCCTTACGATCAGATCGTCGAGCCTTTCTACGCTATCGACGATTTCGTATTTTTGTTCTTCCATTTACTGAACCTCCGTTTATGTGTATAAAATTTATTGTTTTTTCAGTTTTGCCGACAAGACGGCGAGCGACGCCGCAAGGTTCTCGTTTTTTACGATCACTCCGTCCGGCACGTCAGGATTTATCGGAGCGAAGTTCCATATCGCCTTTATCCCGTTTTCCACAAGAGCGTCACAAGCAGTCTGCGCCTGACTTTCGGGAACTGCTATAATACCTATCTTCACTCCGTAATCCTTGCAGAAGTAAGGCAATTCGGCAATATGCCGCACCGTTTTATCTGCCGCAGGACTTATTTTGCTCGGGTCGCTATCAAACGCCGCGACGATATTCATTCCGTATTCCAAAAAACCTTCATAATCTAACAGTGCCTTACCGATTTTGCCCGCGCCGATTATTACAACGTTGACAACGCCCTCGCTGTTTACGACCGCCGTCAAATGTTCGATAAGTTCATCCTTGCGATAACCGATTTTGGGCTTTCCCGCGCCGCTTATAAGCGCAAGGTCTTTTCGAACTTGAACTTCTCCCAGCTTCACGCCCTTGGCGATTGTTGCGGACGATATCGTACTTGCGCCATTGAGTCTATCCCCTTTCAGATAGTGAAGGTATAACGGAACGCGCTCTAACACGGTTTTTGACAATGTCTGCCTTTCCATAGCTCCCTCCCAACGTTTTCTGCAAGCATTGTATCACTTTTTTAAAAAATTAATGAAATAATAAATTTGCATATCGCTATATACGTATTGATATAACTGTATCGAAAGTACGGAAGCGCGAAATACTATATCGGCGAGAAAAAAACTAAAAGAATCCGTTTGCTACATTACAAAGCGATTTGACAGTTCTCTGAACTCTATGGGGAATTTCTTGCATATGAACCACGAAAATGATATAATACAAGCAAGAATAAGCAACTTCTACAATTATCCGAGCACCGTTTTATCGGTATGCTTTTATAAATTATCCGAATGAAAACGATCATTCCGTGATAAAATGAGAGTTTTGAGGTATCATATATGAATATAATCTATTTGAAATATGCCATCGAAATAGCAAAAACCGGTTCTATCAATAAGGCAGCGGAAAACTTATACGTTGCTCAGCCCAATTTATCGAGGGCTATCAAAGAATTGGAAAGTTCGCTCGGAACAACCATTTTTGAACGAACGTCAAAAGGAATGACGTTAACGCCCGACGGGGAAAGTCTGCTACAATACTCAAAGAGTTTATTGAATCAGCTTGATCAGATTGAAAATATGTTCCGAAAGGATCAACCCAACAAGCAGACGTTTTCCATTTCAGTTCCGAGAGCGACGTATATCTCTTATGCTTTCGCGCAATTTTCAAAACTTATAGATGAGGACAGACCTGCCGAATATTTTTATAAAGAAACAAATGCGTTGCGAGCAATCAATAATATTATCGACGCAGATTACAAACTCGGCATTATTCGCTATGCGGCGAAGTACGACAAGTATTTCAAAGATATGCTCGAAGAAAAGGGGCTTACTTACGAACTGATTACCGAATTCACTTACAACCTTGTTATGAATAGAGAAAGCCCGCTAAATGACTTAAAGGTTATACGGTTCGACGATTTAAGGGAATATATCGAGATTGCCCACGCGGATCCTTACGTACCTTATCGTCCTCTGTCAAATGTTAAAAAGGAAGAACTTCCGGACGATATCAACAAACGGATATTTGTGTTTGAACGGGCAAGCCAATTTGATCTTTTATCTACCAATCCCGATACCTTTATGTGGGTATCGCCGATTCCGCAACCCGTTCTCGACAAATACGAACTCGTTCAAAGAAGTTGCTCTGAAAACACAAAGACGTACAAAGACGTTTTTATTTATAAAAAGGATTATAAACTTACTAAACTCGATAAAGCGTTCATCACCGAACTTTGCAAGGTGAAACGCCGTTGTATTGAATAAAAAATATAGGTAAGCTAAAAGGCGAACGCTATGTTCAACGTGAGAGTTTCGCGATCTTCGTCCGCTACTGTTGCTCAAACCCGCTTTGCCGCGACTGTTTTTCCTTCCGCCTTGTCGGGAACCGTAATTGCAATTTCGCTTTCCGCGCAAATAGACGTGTTCTCGTGTCCGTCATCAATGCAACGCATATTATAATTTTCTCTGTTTCATTCCGCTATTAATAGGATACGTCTGCAAGATACAAAAAAAACTGGCGTTTTAACTCGAACAAAACGCCCTCAAAACGAAAGATATTTTAGTGGATCCATTACCTGTTATTTTGAGCGACAACGTTACTTTGATGTTCTTACTTTATGACAAAACACTATAAGCAAAACAGTTTTACTTATATTCGTTCCTTTTTTCTTTTGCTCGATAACAAAAGAAAGCATACAAAGAAGGCGCCATAACTAAAACCAATAATAAATTTAGCGCAATATTCTCTATTGAAGTTGCAGGATTCTTTGCTTCTTCTTTTTTTGAAGAAGAAACACTTATGGTTCCACTCGCGACACCGCCGCAAACAGAGCAGGCGGCGTATCCTTTCTTTTCCGCTTCATACTTGCCGATGGGGATGGCCGAAGAATGCAAATAACCACAAGAAACATTATGGTATTTATCTCCCGACTTGGTTATAAAAACCTTGGGTTGAGATTCGTTTATAGTTACAGTTTTATGTGTGGTTGATCCGATCCAAAGGGTTTTGATGAAAAACAAAGAAAGCGCGATTATAACGATAATAACCGTTTGCCTTAGCCAATTCTGTTTCCCTCGGCCTTTCTCCATCTCATCGCTTCGACTGCTTAATAAAAAGAGTGCGCTCCTTATATCGGGAACGCACCGAAAAATGCCTCCCTTGTATTGGACTACAACTCTACGACGAGAGATAGGGAGACACTTTTACCAAGAAAAGCGCCTCTCTCGTCGTATATTAAGTTGTAGTCCACCCTAATTATGGCACATGTCTCCACAATAGTCAAGATAAAGAAGTTTAACTTAGATATTGAGAAATTACGCAGAAATATGCTATTATAGAGGAGGTTTTAGATACATGAAAGAACAGAAAAAAATAACAAAATCGCATATTCAAATGCCAAAACAAATTCTCAAAAATTTTCAAGACGAAAATGCGACTGTTTACTATTATGATGTCCAATCAAAGATAATAAAAAAAGGAAGAGCTAAGACACTTAATCGGGAAGAAGGGTATTATTCAAATGAAATTGAGGATTTCTTAAACAAAGAAATTGAAGATAAATTAGGTAAATTGATACAATATATAATCAATAACACAGATATTCATGGGTTTTGTCCTGTTCCTCCGAACTTTCAAAAAATTGTTTTTAATTATATGGCTTCTTTATTTAGTCGCTCAAAAAAAACAGTTAAAGATCTTGTCGAAACTTTCCCAAAATTACGCTCGCTTAGCGACCAAGAAATACACGATTTTGTTGCTGCTAATGGTATAGATGCAGTGATTGAAACTGGTGTTTTTGATGATTTTGTCCCAAAGGTTTTATATAATATATCACAAGAAGAATTTGTATTACCGCTATGCGGTATTTATGGATATAAAACTTCAAGTAGATGTGTCTTAGCACCTATACGACCGGATATGGCGTTTGTTTTGCTTGAAAAAAAGCTATTTGAAAATGATAAAGGAGAAAAATGTTCCACTTGTTTTTTAGTAAAAAAAGAAGAAGAAATGCGGTTTTTTAATAAGAAGGCGCTAAGAGCGCAAATAAAACAAAATGGAGGGTGTGTTATATCGAGATCCTCGTCACTTTTAAAGGAATTGATAAGATAAATACACATAGCATTTTTTCAAAACTGAACAATTGACAGTAGTACGTGTGCTTGTTATGACAAGTCGGTGCTCGCGCTGCTGGCGCAGTCGCGCTTCGCACCGAACAAGCACACGCTCCGAAAGACCGAGCGAAGGAGTAAGTTTTTGATGTCCCGACGGAATGCGCCGCGAGGGAGGG
>OCTW011327062.1_pt1 | contig 15394 bp, 7 predicted proteins | sample 1539671 | NCBI WGS metagenome assembly OCTW01 (sample SAMN02144230, study PRJEB22623) | gut metagenome | biome: sheep rumen | host: Ovis aries | place: New Zealand
TAGAAATTTAAAGGGATTATTATTCAGGCTTAAAAATGAAGTTATATTATCACATCTACAATAGTAGAAATTTAAAGGGATTATTATTCATTATGAAAATGTATGAATTAATGCCACTATCTACAATAGTAGAAATTTAAAGGGATTATTATTCACTTAAATAAATAATATATGGAAGTTTATCTACAATAGTAGAAATTTAAAGGGATTATTATTCTTTAAAATATTCGGCTTTATTCAAACCAATCTACAATAGTAGAAATTTAAAGGGATTATTATTCTCTTTATGACCCTTCACAAATGACATAATATCTACAATAGTAGAAATTTAAAGGGATTATTATTCAAAGACAGAAAAGACAAAGCAACAAAAAATCTACAATAGTAGAAATTTAAAGGGATTATTATTCTTTCACCCTAAAATATACAATTTTTAAATCTACAATAGTAGAAATTTAAAGGGATTATTATTCTAAGGGCGTTTTAAGCCATTACTACAATCTACAATAGTAGAAATTTAAAGGGATTATTATTCCCACGGAACAGCCGAAGCAAAGCGCTCAATCTACAATAGTAGAAATTTAAAGGGATTATTATTCTTGTATACCGTGGCTATTCGGTGAAAATCTACAATAGTAGAAATTTAAAGGGATTATTATTCAAGTCATAATACTGCGTTACAAGAATATCTACAATAGTAGAAATTTAAAGGGATTATTATTCGGTCTTTGCCTGGTCTTCGCTCATGGATCTACAATAGTAGAAATTTAAAGGGATTATTATTCTACAATGGGTGAAGGTACAGCTATTGATCTACAATAGTAGAAATTTAAAGGGATTATTATTCATAAGTCCCTTATGGAAGAAGCAAGGATCTACAATAGTAGAAATTTAAAGGGATTATTATTCAAGCTGCAGGGGAATGGCTTATTGATGATCTACAATAGTAGAAATTTAAAGGGATTATTATTCCCTTATATAGTTTTATTTAATAATTACGCTTAAACAAACCGATGATTTTTTAACTAAAATGCACATCATTTTGAATAACAACCCCTTTAATAAACACTATTATACACCATTAAGGCTTAGGTTTGCAAATAAATTTACTCGACAATCAATAAATCAGAGTCATCATGTCTTGCGTATCCGAACTTAATGGTTTCGCACGACTCACTCAGCTTAAAAATATAAACACTGTCTGTTTCGTCAAACATTTTAATAAACTTATTGTTTATATCTGCAATTATTCCGTTTAATATCTTATTGCTGTTATCTATTTCATATACAGAATACTGCAGCATATGTCCGAATTTTTTAATATATTTATTGAATTTTGCTCTTTTCTTGTCATCAGAAATATCATAGCTTATCAAAATCATTCAGCTGCACTCTCCTATGTCAAAAACCGGATATTTATCAATTTTATTTTTCTTCATAAAAGATCGGTAATAATTCTGAATGAATAAAAATATTCTCTCCTTATTTTCAATAAGTGGCGTCATAAGAAATCTTACATAACTTGATGATTTATCCCACTTCAGCCGATATTGGTTGTTCAGAATAATAAAATCTTCATCCTTAATTTGTTTTAAATTAATAGATTTTTTCACCTGCTTGTCTACAAGCGGTCTGAACGGTTCAACCATATCGCAGGTCAAGGATTTGCGCATATAGAACTGCGTGTGCAAAACTCCTTTATATGTGTCGAAACCGTAACTCATCAATATTGCGTCTACAAAAGCAAAGAGCAATGTGTAACCAATGTCCAAAACTGAATTTGTTACATCTCTTTTTACTCTCGGCTGCCGCCCGGTCCACAGTATATTGTTAAAATGATTTTTAAAATACAGTTTTGAGGACAGCCCTTCATACGCCATAATTGTGTGCAGATCAGATGCATCGTTCAGCTTTTCAATATATCCTGAAATAGTGTCTATCGCTTCAAGTGTTGACTCGTTTTTTATTCTAACCTGCTTAAGTACTGTCAGCTGATTTTCAATTTTGTTGGCAATAATGTGCTTTGCAATTGTTAAAGAATCATATTCATATTGCCTTTGCTTAAGCAAAGTGTTTCCGTCCTTATCGGCTCCTACCAATGAATATAATTTAAACCCAGGGGTCATAAGGGCGATAAAAAAACCAAACTTTTTTGCTTTTTGCAATAGTACTGTGGTCAAACTGCAATGACCTATTACATAGATAAGAAACAGCCGGTAACAGGTGCATTGAAATTTGACTTTGCCGTCAGAAGCTTTTACAACGATATTGTCATTGCTTACTGCCAGCCTTTCACCGTCATTGCAAAACACAAAAACAATCTGCTTTTTTGCAAAATCAGGAGCAGTAATCATATTCTATTCCTCACTTTTTTCACACGAAAACGAACATAACGGTTCGTAAATACATCTTCTGCATTTCAAAAAATTGAGCTGTCGGAATCCGTCAAAAGAAAAATTGCGGATTTCTTCCATAAGCCGTTCAAACTTTGCAAGCATTTCAGCATCTTCTTCCGGAAGAGAAATCGGATAAGTCTTATTGTCATCCATGCTGTGCAGACGGATTTGCCTGACATCATAGCCCATTTCACATAAAGAAAAATACTGTGCATAAAGCTGAAAGACATATCCATCATAGATATTGGCAATCTTTTTCTTTCTTTCAGTAAGCACTCCTGAATTCACATCAAAAATGTCAATTTTGCCGAACAGCCCGTATTTTTCACTGTAAACGGGAATTGCCTGCAAAACGGTCTTAAGATCAGAGTACCTCCCGCTGTCAACCGATTCGTGTGCAGCGGTTCCGTTAATCTGACTGCCGTTCTGGTATGTCAGTTTCTCAGTTTCATAATCCAATAAATGAAAATATATGGACACCGGACAAAAAATGAAATCATTAAGATTTGATATAGCTATTGGGTTTTCGCTCATTTTTTCTGTGCGTATTCAAGCCATTCAGCGTTAGATATAGCAAGGCGAATTTTGTTAAGCTCCGCATCATTTTCACAAGCTTTAATCTGCTCAATAATCCACAAGCCTTTTCTTGCAATATTGTATGCACCGTTTGCATCTGCGTCTTTGGGTAACGAAGCGTTTTCAATACCCTTGTAATCATCGCTGTTATAGAATACGCCCTCGCTGTTTTTAACAGGTGATATAAGATAATCTCTATCGACCTTGCCTGTTTCGCTGTTTCTCATTTGAAGAGTAAGCCTCAGAAGGCCAATAAGCTCAACAAAGAAATCTTTTTTGTCAACGGACATTATCTGCGCCTTAATATCTCCGTTAACATCTATTGAATATTTTTCAAAAAGAGCCATGAAAGCAGGCGTTAATTCAACCGTTTTATTGTCCCATTCACTGTTTTTCTCGGGATTCCTGAAGGTTTTTATACGGCTGCCGTAAGTACAGACGGTCCACTTCTTTCTGTAATCCGTATTACATATCGGGAACTTGTTATAATCAAGTTCAAATTCAAAGTAGTTTTCTGTTTTGTTGAATGTGATTGAGTCAAAGCGGCCTACAAAATCACGCATAGATTCCTTGCTTTGCTTTGACGACGGATGAAGCAGGTCTGCAAAGCCTGTCGTCGGGTCAATTTTACTCGTAAGATACGCAGGAACATAGAAGATAAACCCATTCTGCTTTCCCATCTTCTCAAAGCTTTCAAAAGCATTAGTAAGCTGATATGCGTTCAGAACGCTTCCGATTTCTTCGGGAGATTTTTTCTTATCAGCAAAGTAATTGAGCTTATCAATAAGCATTTTTTCAAACTTCTGATAAACGGATTTTTCAAACTTTCCGCTACGGCCCTGTTTAAAGCCAAAGTTCAAATCTTCCATAACGATAACAGCATCATATTTTTCAACAAGCTCGCAAATTTTATGAACAACCTGACTGATATATCCCTCTTTCAGTTCCTTAATATTTTCAACGGTTTTCCAAGCTTTGCGGGATTCCAGACGCTCTTTCTCCTTCTTGTCGAGAAGAGCGTGATAGTCGGTTGAATAAGTATTGCCGTTATATTCATTGATAATCTCGTTTAATGAATACTGTTCAATAATTCTGCCTTCCGAATCAACCACACAGATATAAAGAAGATTTCTCTCGCCACGGTCAATACCTATAACATAGTTCTTATCACAGTCCTTGAGAGCCTTGCGGACTTCATTGTTTATATTTGTGCCGCCATTTGCGGTAAAATTGAGCGTTATCGGTATATGAAGCATAAACTGGTCAACAGTATAGCGTCTGTCTTTAACAATGTCATATTCAAATATGCTTTGCTTTCTGCTGTTTTGCTCATTTTTGTTTTTGATGGGCTGATTTTTTGGGTGAACAATCATATCATCCTTACTGATACTTGCTTCACGATAGAACATTTCGGCTTCACCGTTGAGTTTGAATACAACATTTTCAAGGTTTCTTTCATCAAACAGCATTTTGAAATAAAGAGTATGGAGATTAGGAGTGCCCTTACTGTGTTCGGAAAAATCCTTGTTGTACAGCTGAAACAGATAGAGTTTACCCTCATCTACAAGTTGTAATAAACTGTCAAAATTGATCGATTCGCTCTTTAATTGATAACAGGATTTGACAACATCATTGTAGAACTCGGAAATATCGCCATATTGTTCGCTTTCTTTCCATTTGAAATTAAAACAACGATATGATTCATGCCTGCTAAAACCAAGCTTAAAATAATCTATAAGTTTTATGAGGGCTTCTTTATATCCCTTAGGATTAATTTTTCGGTATTCAGTTTTAAAGTATTCGTTATCATATATCTCAATAATATCCGATATAGGCAAATCATACTCTTTTACTGCCGGAGCATAGCTTGTTCCTTTTGAACGAATAAACAGCCTTGGGGTATTTTTGTTATCAGGCTTTTGAAAATCATATACAATTCTTTCTGCAGGACTTAGTTGAGTATTTGTACCCAGGAACACTATGTCATCATTTGAAAGCTTTTTATCAACGATTACTAAATAATAATTATTCTCTTTTTTTACAATTAAAGCACCTTTGGTTGAATAAGTCTGCGCCCACCCGCTTAAAAAATGGCTGTTGCTGAAATTAATCTTAATCTTATCCGTCTTATACAGCTTCTGTGTCATATAATTACGGACCTTGTCATAAAGTGAATCAACTTCACAGATACGCTCATAGCAAGGAAGAAATTCGCCGTAGAAATTTTCATCCTTTGATTCTTCTTTACCCGTGCCGAGCAAAAGCCGAAGAACATTTTCAAGTTCCTTCACGGAGTCGAGGGCATTTTTAATCAATTCTACCGCATTATCATTATTAAATAGTTTTTTTGACTCAGTATAAGGTTTTGAAATCAGGTCCTTGGAAGATTCATATCCCTGAACCGCCAAATTGCATTTTTCTTTTATTTCATTCCGAAGCCATTCCGTAACTTCAGCGTTTGTTTCGGAAGATTCTGAAACATCGGCATACTTTTGAATATCGGCAAGAGAAAAGCTTTCAACCGATTTATACGCTTTTTTTCTTTTATCGATATATTTTTCGGTTTCTTTATAACCGTTAAGAGCATCATACTCGTTGTTCCAGGCATTTTGAACAGTGCCCCAATAGCCGAATGCTCCCGAGCAGACAGCTGTAAGTTCTGCGGCATTCTTAACAAATATTCCGTCGGTGCTGTAATCCGTAACGGCGCTGAATAGTTTCTCAATCTTTTCAACCGTTTTTTCAATTGAAAGAACTTTTCCTCCGTCTCTTTCAAGATAATAATCATTAATTGAAGAAAGGACATCATCATCCGAAACAAATTTTTCGGGTATGAATGAAACACTTTCCCTTTCGCTTAAAATCTGTTTAAACAACTGTTTCATTTTTGGAATACGATGTATGTTCCCGTTCTTTTGGTTGTAAAGATTGATATATTCGTTTAAGCCTTTAATCTTACTGCCGTCAGAGTTTGTATAGCCACCGAGTATAGAATTATATGCTTCAATTCCTTTCTGTGAAAGCACAAACGGGAAATAATCAACATTGAATACATCTTCGGCAGAGGTTCCGTAAATGCCGTCAAAATCTTCATTGAGAATTTTAAGGTTATTGTTGAGAATGTTGGCAACATCAGAATTTTTAAACGTTCTGACATTGTCAAGGAACTTTGGAAGGTTATCATTAATGCAACGGTAGGAAATTGCCGTTGATTGATCGTCTGCGCTGTACATGTTTTTGCGATTATTGAAGAAACCGGTAAAATATGTTGAGAAACCATCGAATTCCGCAATTATCTCCTTGTCCGTATCACTTTCAAGAAATTCGGGAAGAGTCTTTTTGATTAAATTCTGTCCGAACAAATCTTTAAAACCTTCATCCGACTGTAAAGCTAAAGCAATGAACTTACGCATTTTGCTTTCAAGTGTTTTCATTGAAGCCTTGTCGCTGTCATCTTTATTTGATCTGTAATAAAGCTCAGCGTATGCTCTGATATCTTCGAGAAAACTGTCAAAAGCCTTATTCTCGGTAACTGAAGATAAAACTTTCTCAATAAAAAAGCGATGATATTTATCAATAATGCTTTTTGCCTTTGAATAGTTTTCTGCCCTTTTTTTATCTTCGTCAAGCATTTTGTTTAAATCAAAATTACTTTGCGTAGCGCCAATAGGTATCAGCTTGAATCTCAAGGTTTTGCTAAGAGAATAACAGTTAGTAAAGCTATCTATTTTTTTCATAAAACTGCCTCCGATATAACAATTATGAATTATCATTTAAATTATATCACGAACAAAACCTATAATCAACCGCAGTAATGAGTTTTGTCCCATTATTAAGACTTTGAAATAAATGTTTGTGTAAAGCGATATCTTAATGCGGTTTGCAGCGAGCTTTACTGCGGCAACCAAGGCGCTGTGAGCGATGAAAATTTGAGAAATGTACCACAGCCTGTTATTTTAATACCGCTTTCAATTTCAAGCTTGCAAATAAAAAAACACGGCCATCCGCTAACGGACAGCTGTGTTTTTCAATAAGCGTGGTGAATGAGTCTGTAAAAAGATTTAGTTATTATAATTCGTTTTTCAGACAAACATAGTCTGAAAGTGTGACCGTTCCGTCATTATCCATATCTGCAGCAGTAAAATACGAGCCGCTGAGATTGATTAGATCATTAAGAATTCTGTTAGAATTGAACAGGTCAAAAGCGTCAACAGCTCCGTCACCGTTCAGGTCTCCGTAAACAACAATCTCAACGCCGTCTATAAGCAAACCGTTGTCATTAAGGATGATCTTACAACCTGTGCCCATATACTTTGAGCCGTCATTTTCCGAATAAACAGCCGAACCGTCAGCATTTGTATAAACGAGTCCGCTGTTTTCGAGTGAATTGTTAATTTGCTCAATCGTATTATTGTTTTTAGTAACACCGAGAAGATACTTGGCTGAAGGGTCAACCGTAAGTCCGCTGCCGCTGATCGGGAGAATTTCCGTATCCGCTGAACCGAGAACGGTTACTACGCAGTTTGCACTCTCGTAGGTGTCAAGTGATAAAGCGGTAATAACTGCTGTACCGGAATGAACTGCTGTAATTGTACCGTCCTGTTCAACCGTTGCAATTTCAGGATTGCTCGAATAAATATAAACCTCTGAATCTGTTGCGTTTGCAGAAGAAAGCGTTACATTAACCTTTGCCGTTGAACCCGTCATCATAGAAAGCTTACTTCTCGAAAGCGAAACTCTTACATAATCCTCTTCCGCCACATATTTTGCCGTATATTCGACATCAGAGCTTACGCCGTCGTTACCGCTTTCCGTTCCTGCGGTTACCTCCCAGCCGACAAATACATATCCATCTCTCTGCGGATCTTCGGGGATCTCAGAAAAATGAAGATACTGTACTGTCTGCTCGCTGATAACTGCACCGTCATAATTGCAGAACTTTACAGTATAAGTCTGCATTGTATGCTTGGGATAAAGAGTAACGCTTTGTGAGACCGTGTCGTTCTCAACATTCCACTCATTTGTGCAGTCTTCGTCGGTAAACAGCCCGTCAAATATATAACCTGTTGCGTCAAAGTAATTTTCCTCGAATGCAAGGTTTTTGCCTTCTCTTACGAGCATAGTTTCGTTCTGCTTACCCGTCAGTTCGGATTTGGAATAGTCCAAGGTTACGATGTATTCATTAGGAATAATATACTTAAACACCGTGTCTGACTGCCTTTCTCTTGTATCGGAAGAAGAAGGCGCAGTTACATTCCAGTCGGTCCACTTATAGAGATTGAAAACCTTGCTTCTGTACGAATAAACATCAAATCCGGGGTCTACCATCTCAGAGGTTACCTCCTGATTAAACCAAAGCTCTCCGTTATAGCTGTATCCTGCCTTGCCGTCAACAAATTTGCTTACCGTAAGAACATCATCAAGCTTAATTGTTTCGGTTTCGCCGTCAGTACCTTCAACAGCTGCCGGTTTGCAAACCGTGTCTCCTGTGTCGGGATCAACATACTTGTAATGTGAGTAGTTATAGAAGAATTTCTCAACAAAATCTCCGTCTCTTGAGAGTATTTCTATTTCGTTATCGGGATATTCCGGATATGTTTGCGAGTACTCAGAATAATCTGTCCAGTCTGTGCTCTCAAGTGTCCATCCGTCTGCAAGCAGCTGATCCCTGAGTTCTACTGATGTGGTTGACATTGTATCCTTGTACTTATAGCCTACATTTGAGAGCATTGTGTACTCTGACGGATTGTCAACAACTTCCTGCGGAAGCTCATCAAATACCATCCAGTCGGAGCCCATATCCGCCTTGTTTACAGCGTAACACTTTGTAATTACATTACTGTTGTTGCATTCTGCTTTTTTAGCAACAAACTTCAATGTAGTGGATTTTTCTACCGAAATCGGGACGGTGTAAAGTGCACCGTTTTCTGCGGGATCGCTGCCGTCAACCGTATAGTAAATCTCTGCGTCTTCCGTTGCGCAGGAGAGTGTTACGGTCTGAGCTTCCTCGTAAATACCGGTATCAATATCTGCCGCAGGATCTTCAACCGTATTCTCAAAATGAAACAGAGGTCTTACTTCTAAATTGTCTGTTATATAGCAGTAATCATAAGTACTCCAGCCGTCGAATACATAAACACCTAACTCGTCAAGATCGGGAGCTTCAAGCGATGCTCCGTACTCAACAGTTTCCGATTTAATTTCATTTCCGTCCCAGTCGTAGAACTTAACATTGAAGGTCTTTGTTTCAAACTGAGCGCAGGCTACCATATTTTCGGTAACAAGCGTTGTGCCTTCCGCAGCAACATCCCAGCCAACAAAATACTTATCCTCTGTGTCGGGAACTGCAGGGCCTTCAAGGGCATCACCGTAGTTGAACTGTTTCATCTCATAGGTCTGATGCTCCCAGTCGATAAATACAACATTGTAGGTGTTTATTTTCATTACAGGGAAGATATCGAGATTTTCCTTGATAGCGGTGTTGCTCTCGCTCCAGCCCGTGAAAGTATAGCCAACCTGCTCGGGAATGGTATCGGGAATTACAGCGCTGTCGCCCTTATTAACTGTCTGTGTGCTGAGAATAGTACCGTCAGTGTTGTAATAATTAACAGTAAACTGTTCAACGGGGGCCTTGATCGGCGCAAGGTTAATAACCATATCGGTACCCTCGATGCCGAGAGTTACTCTGTAATCTCCCGTCTTAACCGTAGGCTCATCACGGAGGATGAAATCAAAGTTATATGTACCGTCATCAGCTATAATGCACTGGCCTACATATTCGTTTGTCCAGTCAGAAGCCTCGTCATATTTGTATACAAACAGAGTAGCCTGCTGTCCTGCATAATCAGCACTCAGAGCGCCGTGAACATTTCTCTGAACGCCTGAGTTGTCTTCAACACCGAGAGCGTCCTTGGGAACATATCTGTAAACAGTTCTTTCTTCCTGTTCTTTATTATTAAGCGGCAGACCGAAAATACTTGTTAAATTTATCTTAGTATCGCCCCAATCGGTCCAGTCTCCCCATTTCCAATATTGATATTGATACTTTTGAGTCTTTATTCTGTTAATAGTTGCAGTTCCCATAGGATAGGGCGCACTTCTGTTTCTGCCTGGAGCTGAAAAGCTATTAATTCTACCGGTGTGATCATCATAAATACAGTAAATTTCACCAAGTGTGCCATCATTTGCACCTGTAGTTAGCGTTGCACCTGCATAAACATAAGCGTGCCCATCATCGTAACCAGCAATTCCACCAGGTTGAGATGAATAAACTTCGTAATAATAGTCATAGTTTAATGACCGACAATACCAGAACAGTCGCATCGATGTTGAATAATGGAAATATGACTTGTATGCCGTTTTAGTTTCAACGCTTCTTTCATATTCATAATTATTGTCGTTTGATTTAGTAATATAGCCTTGCGATCTATCCGCCCATCCTGAATAAGTAGTATCTATCAATACTCTATTGCTACCTTCAAAGCCCTCAAGGTTTGAGATTCCGCTATAAGTAAACTGCTTTGATCTGTTTCTGTACTGAGTCTTAGTTTGCGTATTAAGCGCATCTGCGGGAGGGGCTTCCGTTGACCAGTCAGTCCAGAGATTGCTCGCATTCACCTGAATATTTGCTCTCTGAGTTACGGAAATCGGAATAGCAGTTTCAAACTTTTCAACTGCAAAGGCGTCAACTATGGAAGCCGCCTTTGTACTCGGAATAAAGATTTCAAGCTCCTTTGAAGCCCCTGCTTTGATGCTGAAAGCAGATGATTCCGTTGTCTCAACGAGCTTCTCCTCGCTTGTTTTAAGAGCTACGATAACTCGTCCCGAGGTAAGCTTGGTATCATTATTGATAACTTTCAGTGTAACTGTATAACCTGTACCGTCATCGTCACGAACTGCGACAAGATTTGAAACGAGAACGCTCATATTATCGTTATACCACTTGTCAACGAGGTAAATGTTCTTATTCTCTTTTATGTTCTCGTACTTGTCACTCCAACCTGCGAAAACATGACCGTCGGGGAGATCGAAGATGCTTGCATCAGGAGCTACGGCATCCTCGCCGTAATAGATTTTCTGTGTATTGCCGAGTCTGACAGCAGTTCTTGTGCCGTCTGCATTCTTAACATACTTGTAGAAATTGACGAGATACTTATTTCTGGTGTATTTCGCATTGATTACGGTATCTGCATAAACGGCATTATCAACGCCGTCCCAGCCGTTAAAAGTGTAGCCCTCACGCTCGGGAACATCTGACGGCGCAACAGGCTTATAGCCATAACTAACCTCTTGATACTCATTTACCGTTCCGTCCCAATTTATGAAGGTTACCATAACAGGAGCATGAACTGTAAAATAGCCTCGTGAGCTTTCCGCTCTGCCTGCTTTGTTAACAGAAACTACCTTTACCCAATGATTGCCAAGAGTATCAGCTTTTACAGCATACGATGTTGTGCCTTTGCCCAATCCAGTCGCTATAGTACCCTTATCGGTAATTATCTCATAGGAGTCTGCATTACCAATGGCATTCCAATTAACCGTAACATTGTCATCAAGAGCAATTTCTTGTTTAGGCAGTCTGATTGACGGGGCTGCAGGAGCCGTTACCTGATTATTCTGGTAATTTGGAATACCGTAAGCCTTAATCTCAGACCAATTTAATGTATTTGTTTTAGATCTGACATGGATATCGTTGCTACCGCCGTTTCCGTCAATATAGGTGACACTGTTACCGCTTACCGAGCTTACAATGCCGACATGCGACCAGCCTGAATAACCGTTCCAGTTGAAAAATATTAAATCTCCTCTTCTCGGGGTATATGAGCCACCTTTAGCAATACTCCAATTATAACTTACTCCAAAATTATTAGGGCTTGCCCATCCTGTTGAATTAATTATATGTGTTGGTATATTTGCCATTCTGGCACACCATGACACAAAATCTGCGCACCATGCACCGCCAGCAGGCTTGCCTAAATATCTTGAATATTCATTACAGCCGTCCTCAACACCGTAGGAAACATTGCCGGAGTAGTTGCCGCTACCGTAAGCTGATGATCTGTACCCGATTTGTGATTCAGCAATTCTGACAATATCCTCACGCTGATTCCCTGTGAGTGCAACATTGCAAAGTTTTTGATAGTATAAAGAACTTCTGTAGCTATTCGAAGAATTTGCCGTATTAACTTTTGGTGTAGCATAATTACCTGAACTATAATTAGTGGAACTACTCTCCTCCGCATGTACATCAGTAATTCCAAAAATAACACCAGCAATTGATGCTATAGTTTTTAAAAAGGCATTCGTTGAAGGTGTTTCCTCTATTTCATTATCACCTTTATAATAGGTTCTTTTACCTTCGGCAACTCTACATGGATATACCCCATCCGCAACAGAGCTATTATTAACATCACACGAGATATTAAACGAGTCTATTTTAAAAATGTTATTACCATTTCTATGCAATTTAGCTTTTATTGTAAAATCAAGTTCCTTAATGTTATTTGCGGGATCACCGTATTTAGCCTTAAATTTGATATATGTACCCTCTATTGTATAATCACCTGATTTTGGGAAGCGAAATGTTTCTTCCCCGCCTATAGCATCAAAGATCAAGTTTGGTGTTTTAGTACATGAATATGTTCCTTTTTTTTCATTACCATAAAGTTTTATTTCGTTTTTGTTGCTCACTTTAGAATAATCATTTGAGGAATATTCATACATGGTCAACCATGGGCCTGAAGCCGCACTTGACTGCACCATTCCCATAGGAATGATGGATACTGTCATTATCACTGTCAGCAACAATGACAGTATTCGTTTTGAATACTTCTTTTGCTTCATAATCATTTCTCCCTTTTGTTTTTCTGCCCAAGTTAAGGCAAACAAATAATATACAGCAAAATGTTATCAACTAAAAAAAGCATTTACAACCCAAATACAAAAAAAGCGTTATTTGAAGCAATTATAATTTTCGATGTAAAAAACAAGTAATGATTTTTTGTTAAAAGTGCCTAATTTCCATCAGGCGTTTTTCAGTTTAACTTCCTTTGCAGTAATTGATTAACCAAGCAGCCTGCCGATATCACACTGATTATGTTTGACAACATTAGGCAAAAACTATATAATTGCTTATCAAAAGGGGTGAATTTATGGAGTTGAAAATCGCTGTTTGCGATGACATGCAGTCGCACAGAGAGAGTATAAAAGCAATTACAGACAGAATCCTCAGTACTGAACTGAGTGATGAATACTACAGCAAACCGGTTATTGAATACTCCGAGTTTTCAAGCGTGGACGGTGTTCTCGCAAGCATAACGGAGGGCGGGCAAAAATACAATCTGCTGCTTTCGGATATTCAGATGTCAGACAACAAAGCGAACGGCATTGACCTGGCAAAAGAAATAAACAAGCTTCTTCCCGATTGCAGGATTATCTTTGTCACGGGCTATCCGGACTATGCTATGGATGTATATGAAACAAACCATGTTTATCTCGTTCTCAAGAGCAGAATGAACGAAGGTCTTGCAACTGCTCTGAAAAAGGCAGTAAGAGATTTGTTTAACAGCTCCGATCAGCGGATTGCAGTCAGCTCTGCCAACGGCACGGCGGTATTGAAAGCAAGCGAAATTATCTATCTCGAGCGCGCAGGCAGAGGCACAGCCATTGTTACAGACAGATCAACCGTTGAGTCAAAGCAAAGTCTCAATGAAATACAGAAAATTCTTCCGGAATCAAAATTCATAAAATGTCACAACAGCTTTGTAGTCAATCTTGATAAGATAAAGATTTACCGAGCCGCTTCGGTTTTAACAGAAAATGACACGGAAATCCCTATATCAAAAAAATTCAAGGACAGCTTTAACAATTCATTTTTTATGAACATAGTCGCAAAGAGTCCGAACGAGGTGAAATAAAATGCTTTCAGTTTTTTCTTCATTATTCGAAGGTTTCAGAGACGCTTCGGCATATCAGCTGACGGCATTGTTTCTGACAACAGCAATTGCAACCTTTTCCAATGTTTACAGATTAAAAGCACTTTTAATTCCAAAATTCAACAGACAAGTTGTGTTTGCTTCTCTAATATCATTCTATACCTTAGGCAATTTTTTGGAGTTTGCATATACGCTGGGATTGTTCGGCAAAGGACAAACCGTTCAGTTAACTATAACTGTATGTTTCGTAATTTCAAATTATGCTTTTCCCCTTCTGTTTAAAAACAAGTACTTTGATACCTTTTACTTAATAGCTTGCGTAAAAATCATAAGCTCCGTACATCTTTTAGGGTATTTCCCTTATCAGTTTTTGAGCAAAAAATACGGCTTTGATTTAAACGTTGAGGGCGTTATTGCATCTACATTAAGTATGCTGGGGGTTTTGTTTGCCGTTTTCATAGTTAAAAAATTTCTTTTACCAAGGCTTGACAACACACCGAAAGCTGTGAAATTCAGCCTTTTTGCTATATATATTATAATGGATCTTATGACTACTGTAGCAAACGGAGGGTACAAAGCAGTATCTAACAGCGAATTTGTAGTAGTTGGTATTCTCTTTGTAATTGCTATGTCTTTTGCAATTTTCCTCGTCACAAAAACCATTAAGGAAAAAGAAGATGAAGCGAAAATTCTTACCGCTATGTATTACGAAAGTGACAAGTACGCCTACTACCGTCAGATAGAACAGAAAAATCTTGAAATCAGACAGCTTTCGCATGATATAAGCAATCACCTTGCAACGATCAGAAGTCTCGCTGAAAATATAGAAGAAAGCTCTGTTTACAAGTATGTAAATGAGCTTATGACTGCTTATGAGCACACCTCATCTTCATTTTGCGCTAACAGAATCGCTGACGCAGTTCTCATGCACGAAATGCAGGACGCACAGGAAAAAGGCGTTAAGTTGATAATCAGCGCCCAGATACCGCAGGAGTTTTTTATAAATTCGGTCGATCTGGTAAGTCTGATTTCAAATATAATAGACAATGCTGTCGAAGCAAGTGAAAAAAGCGACGAAAAATCCGTAACCTTTAACGCTTACTGCGACAAACACTCCTTCAACATAATTTGCAATAATACATTCTCGGGAAACATAAAAAAGAGCGGTGCAAAGATTTTAACGACAAAACAAAACGCCGACAATCACGGTCTCGGAATTGAAATTATAAAAAAAGTTGTTCAAAAGTATAACGGCAAATACAGCGCAGACTATTCCGAAAAAGAATATAATGTAGTTGTTTATTTACCATGTTCGCAATGATTATACTTTTGTGCTTTTGAGTGCAGAGGTACAAACAAGCTGCAACGGTAAAACAAAACACATTAGCACGGACAAAGGCTAAAAAATCAAGGGAGCTTGTTTTTACAAGCTCCCTTGTCTCATATTTTTTATTTGGCTGTGTCGTTGGTTCTGCGTCTCGATTTTTC
>OCTW011560806.1_pt1 | contig 15389 bp, 11 predicted proteins | sample 1539671 | NCBI WGS metagenome assembly OCTW01 (sample SAMN02144230, study PRJEB22623) | gut metagenome | biome: sheep rumen | host: Ovis aries | place: New Zealand
CGTTCCACTCCTCTTTTCGCGTTTCTCATATTACCTCGCTAATTTTCGGAAAAATCCGACGATCCCCCTATATTTCGCCGTGCAATCGTAAATTTCGTTCGTCCCGAGCATTATATGCGACGCGATCATACAAACGGCGGCGTAATGTCGGCTCTTGGAATCCGAGATCTTCCCCACCGTTGCGGAAAGAAGGACCTCGTCGTCTTCGGGAACGCTCCCTACGACCGGCAACCGCAACACTCCCGCAACGTCTCCCACGCTCATCACTTCCCCTTTCAGAACAAGGTCGCCGCGAACCATATTGACGATCACGCCCACGCGCCGCAATCGATACGATCCGATCAAATCGGATACTCTGTCCGCGTCGCGAACGGCGGCTGGCGACGGCGTGGTAACGATCAAAGCCTCGTCCGACGCGCTGACAGCTCGATGAAACCCGTCGTCGATCCCTGCGGGGCAATCGATCAAAACGTAATCAAAGGTTTGCCGAAGAGCGGAAATGACTTCCGCAAAGCTTTTCATCGATATATTTCCGCCTGACAGCGCCCGCGAACTTAAAAGAAACAGGTTTTCGCAAAAAGGATGATTGATCAGCGCTTCGGACAAGCGACACCTGCCCTTTTCCACGTCCGTTACGTCGTAACATACCATAGATTCGATCCCGAGTACGAGATCGAGATTGTTCAAGCCGACGTCGGCGTCCACGAGCGCGACCCTCGCTCCCGCTTCCGCGATCGCCACGCCGAGGGTGGCGGTAATCGTACTTTTCCCGACGCCTCCTTTCCCCGATGTCACAACGATGCATCTTCCCATAAGAAAAAGGATACACCTTTCCTAAAAAGGCGTATCCTTATTTTTAGCCGAATTATCGGATCTTATCGCGATTTTTGGCGATTAGTATTGGATCCTTTCGGCAATGTAAGCTTCAAGCTCGCTTAAACTGACGCGGTCTTGTTTCATACTGTCTCTCTCGCGAACGGTAACGGTTTCGTTTTCAAGGGTATCAAAATCCACGGTCACGCAGAACGGCGTTCCGATCTCGTCTTGCCTGCGATAGCGTTTGCCGATCGAGCCGGTTTCGTCGTACGTTGCGGAGAATTTCTTCATCAAAGAGTGATAGATCTCCGTCGCCTTATCTCCGAGCGCTTTCTTTTGGAGCGGAAGAACCGCCACTTTGTAGGGCGCGATCGCGGGATGGAAGCGCATAACGACGCGGCTGTCTCCTCCTTCGAGTTCTTCCTCGTCATACGCGTCGCAAAGCACGGTAAGAACCATTCTTTCTACGCCGAGCGAAGGCTCGATAACGTAAGGAACGTATTTTTCGTTCGTGTTCGGATCGAGATACGAAAGATCGCGACCGGAGGTTTTCATATGGGCTTTCAGGTCGTAATCCGTCCGATCCGCAACGCCCCAAAGTTCGCCCCAACCGAAGGGGAATTTATACTCGAAATCGGTGGTCGCGTTCGAATAGAAGCAAAGCTCGTCCTTATCGTGATCGCGCAATTTGAGATTCTCCTCTTTGATCCCGAGTCCGAGAAGCCAATTTTTACAAAATTCTTTCCAATAGCGGAACCATTCGAGGTCGGTTCCCGGCTCGCAGAAAAATTCAAGTTCCATTTGTTCGAACTCGCGAACGCGGAAAATAAAGTTACCCGGAGTGATCTCGTTTCGGAAGGATTTACCGATCTGCCCGATACCGAAAGGAACTTTCATTCGCGAAGTACGCTGAACGTTCAAAAAGTTTACGAATATACCCTGCGCCGTTTCGGGGCGGAGATAGAGGGTGCTGACGCTGTCCTCGGTTACGCCTTGGAAGGTTTTGAACATCAAGTTAAATTGACGAATGCCCGTAAAGTCCGCTTTTCCGCAGATCGGACACTTAATATCGTGCGACTTAATGAAATCTTCCATTTGCGCGTGCGTCCAGGAAGCGATATTCTCCTCGATCCCGTTTTTCTTATTATATTCTTCAATGAGGTTATCCGCGCGGTGACGAGACTTGCAGTTTTTGCAATCCATCAAAGGATCGGAAAAACCGCCCACGTGACCGGAAGCGACCCAAACGTTCGGATTCATCAAAATCGCGCAGTCCAAACCCACGTTCAACGGATTTTCCGTAACGAATTTTTGCCACCAAGCCTTTTTGATATTGTTTTTCAGCTCCACACCGAGAGGACCGTAATCCCAAGTATTGGCAAGTCCGCCGTAAATCTCGCTGCCCGGATACACGAAGCCGCGACCTTTCGCAAGAGCCGTCAATTTTTCCATCGTTAATTTGCCGCTCATAAGTTACCTCCGTAAACTGTCTTACAAAATCATACTCAATCTATAAAAAAAAGTCAAGCGACGGCGAGTAGCAAAAAGAAAAACGATTGCGTATGATGAAGTAGAAACCAATACGTTGGAAATTCGGGAGGTACATATTATGAATAATTTCTGCAACAACGACTGTTTATGGCTCTTGCTCCTCTTATTCTGCTGCGGCGGAAATAAGTGCGGCTCCTGCGTGAATATCGAATGCATCCTTTGGATCTATTTGATCCTCTGCTGCTGCGGCGGGCAAAATGGCGGCTGCGGTTGTAAAGAAGGCTTCGGCTTCGGCTGCAAATAAGAAAACGCGAATGAAAAAACGCGCCGATCACTCGGCGCGTTTTTTCATTCGCGATCATGCCGTCTGCCCGTTCAGTTTGGCGTAAGTCGCTTTCCCGATGGTATAGGTTTCCCCGGGAAGCGTGTTCCACTTTCCTTTTTCGTCTTTACAAAAGATATGATAGGTTTTGTTCTTTTCGAGATCCACGCCGAAGGAAGAAGCGAGTTTTAATAATCCGCTTCCGATAGAAGGCGCGCGATAAGCGAGAACTTCTTTCGCAAGGTATTTCGAGGGATCGAAAGAAACCGCCAAACCGTCTTCGCTTGCTTCAGAAGAATTGAAATAAGGGTTCATATTTTCCCATATTCCGATCATCAGGAAAGAAAAGTTCAGCCAATCCACTCCGTCTGCGTCCGTATATAAATTCTCCTTGGACGACATCATAAACGATTCTCGAATGATCTTTCCGAGAACGCCGTTGAAGGATGAAACGAGGGCGTTCGCGTTTTTGTTTTCGAGGTTTTTCGGCAACAGATCCATCTGGACTTCGTCCAGTTTTTTCCAGTTATAGACGTATATTTGCCCTTCGAGCTCGAATTTTCCGAACTTGGGTCTCTCGGTAGATCCGCCGGAGAAACGCGTCAAAATATCGTCGAAATTGCCGCAAACGATGCCGACGGGCGCGATCGTATTGCTGAAAATGCAATTTTTGACCTTGCAATTCGCCGTTCCGTAAGTGGATTGTTGAAGAACGATAGACGAGGCGGAATTGTTTCGGAAGATACACCCGTCGATCACGAAATCGCCGATCGCAAAATTCATATGGCTGTACGCATATTGGAACAAGCACCCTTTGATCGTAAAGCTCGCGCTGTGATCTCCTTCCGGATATTTTCCCTTCACTCCGATCGCGCCGCCGCCTTTCGAATTCAATTCTTCGAAAGTAGCTTTGGAATCTTCCGTCGTGGGTTGCGTCGCTTGCAGATTGAGGTTCATCAGTTTAACGTCGAGTTTTTCCGGCATATCCGTATAGCTTTCGAAATCCCATAATAAGAGCATTTCGTCATCTTCGACCGATTGCACGAAGTATTGCCCGTCCAGCTTCTTACCGTTTCCGTATAGATCGACGTTGCAGTTTTTGATCGCTTCGCCGCCTTCGCTGCGAGCGGGATAATAGATATCGCAATGCAGAACGATCGCCTGCGCCTCTCCGCTTTCAGCAACCGTCTTAAAATCGTAATACGGCGAAAAATCGGGTTTTTCGCCCGCTTCTCGATCGAAATGCGCGCTTTCGAACTCCGTTCCCACGTTTACGCCGTTTACGAGGCGGAACGTGTAACTTTTTCTGACTGCCATCCCTTCTTGGTTATACGCCGTTGCGGTGATCGTAACGCTCTTCCCGTCAACGTCGTCCGCAAAAGTGACGACGCCATGGGCGTCCACCTTCGCGAGATCTTGATTCGCGCTTTCGAAGCTGAACGCTTCGATACTCGCTCCCTGCGGAGAAGAAGAGGTGATCGAAAGCGTTACGGATTTTTCGTAGCGCCCGTCGAGGTAAGTCCGATTACCGAATACTCTCTCCTGCATAAGACCGACCGAATCCATATATTCCGATTGGGAAAGGCGGAAATCATCCACCGCCGCGGTTACGCTGACCGTAATTCTTTCAGACGCATAACCCTCCGCGCTCGCCCAAAGCTCCGCGCTTCCGCTTCCGACGGCGAACAATCTGCCGCTTTCGTCAAAACGGAGAACGGATTCGGCAGAACTATGATAACGAACGGAAGGAGAAGACCCGTCCGTTGCGATCGCTTTTAAGCGAACGTTGGAAGTTCCGAGCGCAAGGAAAGAGGCAAGCGCGCCCTCTTTCAAATAAGAAATATTTTCGAACACGAGCGTCTTCGCGTTGTCCGTTTTGATCAAAACGAGTTCTTCCGTTCTGCCGGAATAAGATACTTTTACCCTCTTTTTCTCAAACGAACCGACCCCCGAAAGGCTGACGAGGCTTCCGCCTTCGACCTCGCTCCCGCTATACGCGAGATAGGGGCTGACGTCAAAAGGATCGGAAAAAGCGTAAACGTACTTTTCTTTCAAAAGCGAACTGCCAGAAACCGAAACGGAAACGCTCTTCTCAATGGTTTTTCCCTTTGCGGAAACGCTCGCCGTTACGGTGCAGTTTCCTTCTCCTACCGCGCGAACGACGCCGTTATCATCTACCGTGGCGACCGCCGCGTTCGAGGTCACCCATTCGATCTTTTCGCTTTTTACGCTCTTAGCCGGTTTTACCTGTGCGACAAGGGAGCTGACTCCGTATCTCGGCAGCGAGATCTCTTCATAAACCGAACCGTCGTACGAGGCGATCTGCATATAGCCCGGGATCTCACCCCCTACGTAAAGCGTGACGCGCGACGTGATCGAACTGTTCTTTTCGGACGTACAAGTAATATCCACGCTGCCGTAGTTTTTGAAGACTACTTCCGCCGAATCCTTTCTCGATTCGGAAGGAATGACTTCCGCGATCTCGGGATCGGAGGACGCCCATATCATTCCGTCCGTCGCGATTCCGGGGAAGATCTCGGAGAATAACGTGTATTTTTTATTCGTTCCCGCATACTCTTCCAGATAGATCTCGTCGCTTTTCAAAACGGCGCCGCCTCGCTTGATCACAACGGATTCCGCGGGAATATCCACGAGCGCCGAGGCGATGAGCTTACCGCTTGCGTCGATCGTCAAAATAACAAGTATCGGAATTAAAAGCAATATCGCAATAATAATTTTCTTCATAAGTTTTACCTCTGCGTGATCCTATCGTAACGCTTTTCAAGCCCGATCATCAGGTACAAAACGCTTGCCACGGCAAGGACGAGAGAGAAAAGCCCGAGGGATAAAAGCGTAATGCCTTCGCCCCACATAAAGATCCCGAACATTCCGAACAGACCGTACGCAACGGAAAGGGCGAATCCGATAAACAAAACGGCAAAGGTGGAAATGTTGCCCACGCTGAGTTCCCCGTCCCCTCCGACCGCGAATTGCGGGCGCGTCGTATCCAATCGAACGGCAAAACACGTTACCGCCACGGACACGCATAGCGCGATCCCGAAATCTCCGAAAGCATATTGCGGCTTGACCTGCCCCGTCAGCCAAATCAAAAGCGCCGTAATGAAAATAGACAGGGTGGAGATCACGAGATACAAACCGAGTTTAACGAGGATCTGCGTTCTGTAACTGACCGGAACGATCTTCGTCAGGTAAAAGTTTTCTCCTTCGCGCGAGACGGAAGAAGCGGCGAAGGAAAGAATGATCGAGCAAAAGATCAGCATGACCATAAGCGCTAACGCCGGAACGATGACCGAACCGATCGAGTTCTCGCCGAGTCCGGCAGCGAGCTTATTGCAGGAATAAACCATGATAGGGGCCGCCACCGCCATACAGAGATATTGAAAGCTGTAATTGCTGCTGCGGAATATTTCGAGGTATTCGCGGCAAAAAACTGCCGCGGCGGGCTTCCTGACTTTATTTTTCGTAACCTTGGTAAAAGTAAAGCCGCCGCCCTCGATATCGCGCAGGATCGTGTTCAGATAATGTCTCTTATTGAGAATGACGGCACCGACGGTAAGCGCCGAAACGACCGCAAGGGACAGAAGCGAACTCCCGAGGCGCCATTTTCCGATGAGCATATAAGCAAACCAATTCGACGGATAGATATATTTCGTTGCGCGGCTGACGATCGAAAGCGTTTCTTTGCTGAAAAAGCTCATCGCCTCTTCCCGCATATAGTCCACGACGCCCTGAATGACCCGCATATATAACCCGAATCCGACCGCCACCATAATGATGGAAACGATCAAAGTCAAGGTAAACATATTCTTCGTTCGCGAATTGAGTTGCATAACGGGGATCGCAAGCAGATTCGAAACGGAAAGCGGAAGGAGGATGCAAAAGATCAACACCACCGGGAGAAGCGCATAATACGCCCAATTCTGCCCCGTCGTTATGCCGAACATAATAAAGACGGGCAATTCCACAACGAGAGTAAACACGACTTGATACAAAACGAAAATCGAGATCTTAGACGCGAAAACCGCCGTCGGCGAAACGGGGAATCGCATCATCAGCTCGTTGTCGCCGCTTCGAAACAGATTTTTAATGACCGATCCGATCCCGAATACAACGAGGATCACCTGACTCACGGCGATAAAGAGAACCAAAAACTCCGTACTCATTCCGTATAAAACGAAAAGATCGATCAGCTGTTTGACTCCGAAAATATATAAAGTATAAACGACGGCTACGAGAAGCAGGATCAAAAGGATCTTGATCGCGGTCAAAAAGGGCTTGCCGCCGCCTCTCGTTCCGAAACGCGCCTTCATTTCAAGGCGGAAAAGCGTTTTGAATTCTCTCATGCTTGATTCTCCGCCATCGTATAGTTGCGGAAGATAGATTCGAGCGCTTCTCTCTTTCCCTCTTCGTGTAGATCCACGAGCGCGCAAAGCTCGCCGTCATGTATGATCGCTACGCGATCGCATAGTTTGCTGACGAGATCGATATTATGGGAAGAAAAGAAAACGGTATTGCCCGACGCGGTATGCGCTTTCATTTCATCTATAATATCGAACATGGATTGCGGATCGAGACCCACCATCGGTTCGTCCAAAACCCAAAGCTTGGGATTATGGATCAAGGCGGCGATGATGCAGATCTTTTGCTTCATACCGTGCGAATAGCCCTTGATCTGACGATCGATCGCAAAGGAGATCTTAAACATTTTCAAATATTTGTTAAGCCTCTCTTCTCTTTCCGCAAGAGGAACTTCGTATAAGTCCGCGATATAGTTTACGTACTCCCTGCCCGTCAATTTTTCGTACACCGAGTGGTTATCGGGAACGTAACCGATGTTCTTTTTCGCGTGGATCGGGTCCTTTTTCATATCGTAGCCGCAAACTATGATCTGCCCTTCGTCATAAGGGTGGATCCCCGTAATGCATTTGATCGTTGTGGATTTTCCCGCGCCGTTTTGCCCGAGAAATCCGAATATTTCCCCTTCTTTCAATTCAAGCGTCAGATCGTTGATCGCGTAGCGCTTGCTATTTACGTATTTTTTCTTCAAATGGTAAATCTGTAACATATGCTATCCTTTTTCGTTTTCCGATCGAGTTCGATCGCAGATTTTATTGCCAGCTGACTTCTCCGTTTTTGCGAATATTGCCCCATCTGCCGTCCTTTTTAACCCTGCCGTATCCCTCTCCGGTAAACGGAGTAGCCGCGTCGTAAATAAAAGGAACGGTCTCTTTGCCCGTAAGATCTATGTAACCGCATTTTTCTCCGACGGAGACGTTCGCCCAGCCTTCGGAGAAACTACCCGCCGTATCGTATTTATAAGGAATGACGAGTTCGTTTTCGCGATTGATATATCCGAAAAGTCCGTTCATTTCAACCGCCGCCATATCCTCCTTAAAAGAAAGCGCTTCGGTATAGATCGGAGGAATGACTTCCTTTCCGTTTTCGTCTTTGTATCCCCATTTCCCCGCTCTTTGGAATTTCGTAAAACGGTCCTTTTCAAGCTCGATGCGCGGGGAATGAACGAGTTTCTCGCGCGGGAATATCTTGGAAAAGTCAACGGCATTTCCTTTGTTTTTGGAAGAAACGTCTCCCTTTCCTTGTTTTCGATTTTGCTGATTCAGGGCGTTCCCTCCGCGGGAAAGCTCCGTTCTTCTTCTATCTTCTTCGCGATTTCCTTTTACGGGCATCGGCGCGCTTTTCCGATCGTTTTGCCTCTCGCCCTGCTGTCTCGCGTCTTGCCTGCCGTCACCCGTTCTGCCGCCCGGACGCCTATCCTCTCCGCGGCGATCGCCCGCTCCGTTTCCGCCGCGAATCTGCTTCGCTTTTTCCTCCGCGCCTTGGGAAGCGTCCGATCCTTCGTCCGGACGGAAATCCACGCCGAGCGGCGCGATTGCGTTTTGCAATTCGAATAATCTCTTTTTATTAAAGTTTTGAACCTTATACATCTCCGTCTTTCTGCGCGAGAGAATGTCTCCGAGCAAAAGGACGCCGCCCTTTTTCAATATTTCGAGGGTTTCGACGGAAAGATTCAATCCTTCCACCGACATCGCGAGGATCTCTTCCGAATAAGGGGGTTTATAATTCGCCCCCGCCTGCTGCGGCGGTTTTTTATGAAACCGTCTGTTATTTTTTCCCATACTTACTCCTTATATTGCATTTTGCGCTTTTTCCCCGCGCGAAGGATCAAAGCGGTCGCGATACTTGCGAACACCGTTACGACCGATATTACGATCGCGAGGGTCTGACCGCCCGATAAGCCGCCCGTTCCGAGGTAACGGGTCAACACGTAACACGTTTCTCCTTTATAAATGACTTTGGTAAATTCTTTTTCTTTGTCTATGGGTTCGATGGCGTAAAGCTCCGTTCCGTCGGGCAAGCGAACGACCTCTTCGCTCTCCACGCTCGCGTCCTTATAAAGAACGACGGGCTTTCCGAGTTTTTCCGCTTTGATCTTCGCTTTATAGCGCGTGATCGGAGTGGGCTCTTGGTCCACCGAAACGACGTCCGTTACGCGTGCGTAGGCCGTCTCCCCCTGATAGCGAACGATATAAAAGCCCCATTCGTCCGATCCCTCTTCGTTTCCCGCAACGAGAGAAACCACTTCGAAGATCTCGGTTTTTCCGAGCGAAGAGAACAGAGGTTCTTCTCCTTTTTCGATCTCGATATACGAAGGACGACGATACAGATTCACACCGATCTTAGTATGCAAACAGCGCGCGTTCTTCATCGGCGCGGGCGCGGCGGAAAAAACGGTAACGTCTCCTTTGGGAAGATACGCGATCCCCTTTTCGGTCTCGACGCGCAGATAGTCGAATCCGCCGTAACGCAAAGAAGCGTAACAAAGAAGTTTCGCGCCTTGAGGAAGATAGGTCACGTCCTCGAAATTATCGGGCGCGACGTACGCGATGGAGGAATCCGATTTAACCTCGCAAACAAAGAGAGGAGAAGCGTCAGGCGCTTCATCTTTAAAATCGCTGTCCGATCGGGTAAAAACACCGAAGCGGTTCTTTTCGAATCCGATCACGTTATGATCGGCCGTTACATACATCGTTCCGTCTTTTTCGATCGCAAGCGACCGATAAACCTCGTAATCGGAAGGCAAAGAAAACTCGGTCGGGCTGAAATAGCCGCCGAGCGTTCGGAAATATCGAACGATCTTCCCCTCTTCCGAAAGTAGGAAAAGATTTCCCCGATAGTCCACGGCGAAGTCGGAAAGAGAGAAAGAAACGTCCAACGAACCGGACAAAGGGTCGCCCTCTTGGGTAAAAGCGCGAACGGCGCCGCCCGAGTAAAGATAAACGACTTTGCCGCCGATCCCCACCGTCATTTTTTCGATCGAACGATCTTGCCTTACGAGTTCCGCGAAATCGGGATCTCCCTTTTTCTTTACGAACAATACGTTCCCGGACGAAGCGAAAACGGACCCGTCCGCCGAAGCGGCGACGCACGAGATCGCTCCCGATCCGAAAACATATTCCTTTTCGAATAAAAGATCGGTATATTCCAAGATCGAAGATCCCGTGGCAAGATAATAAATTCCGTTCGCGTTTGCGATCGCGCTTACGGACGAGATCGGATATCCGCTGAGGGCGCGCACTGTCCCGTTTGCAAACACGGAAACGCGCTCGTTTCGATCCGCAACGGCGATCGCGCCGTCTTTTACGGAAAGCGCGGTGGGCGCGTTCAATCGACCGAGGTTTTTACCCGAAGACCCGATAAAACGAACGCACTTCCCCGTTTCTCTGTCAAAAGCCTTGACCGCCTTATCAAAAGAATCGAGGGCGAACACATTTTCTCCGGACAAACAAAAATCGACGCAAAGAGAAACTGCGTCGTCTTTTTCTCCCGAAGGAAGAACGGGAGAGGAAAGTGTATTTTTATAAACGCTCCCGTCTTTTAAGAAATAGGCTTCCCCGTTCGAAACGGCAAAACTTCGGCTGTCTGCGGACAGCCCGGACGAAAGATCGAAAACTTCGATAAAACTCTCCCCTTCTTTTTTGAGAAGCTTTCCCGCGGCGGTTTTGAAATAAAGATCGTCTCCGTCCGCAAAAAGGAAGAACGAAGAACGCGTAAACGGAAGGGTAAAAGAAGTTCTGATAACTTCCGCCCCCGAAAAATCGAACGTCGTTACGGTTCGCATATCGGAAAGAGTAAACAACCGATTTCCCGAAACGGCGATATCCGTCAGATGATCCATCGTCAGCTCAAAGGAAAGTTTTTCTCCCGAGAGAGAATAGCGCAAAACGCGCGCGCTTTCGGATTCGGTTATGGAAGAAGCGCTGCCGGAGAGCAAGAAAACGCCCGCTTCCGAAAAAAAGATCGAATGCGCGTAAGCGACTTCCGTTTGAAACGTAGAGATCTCGCCTTTCTCGGTAATCAACGCGACCGCGCCTTCGTCGAAAACGGCGATCGTATCTCCGTTTATCGCGATACGGGACGGAGAGGAAAAACGATGATAATCTTCGATCAAAGAAAAAGCGCCGGACTGCATTGCGTTTTCTTCCGCCGCACCGACGCAAAAAATACATTGACCGATCGTCAATGCAAATAAAAATACGAAGAAAAACAATCGATTGATCGGAAAATCAGCTTTCCGCCGCCTCATTGAGCTTCTCGACCAAATCGTCCGCGTCCACGCCGTGTACTTCCGCGGCTTGTCCGACGGTCTCGCCGCGCGCGAACGCGCAGCCGAGGCAATGCATTCCGACGCCCATAAGGACTTCGGCGATCGCTTCGGAATTCCCCTGTCTGATGGCTTCGCTGATGAGCATGTCTTTCGTGATATTCGCCATAACGGTTTCCTCCTTGATTGTTTTATTTTACCACAAAAAACAGACTTATACAACGGAAACGCCTCTTTTTTATATTAAAATATAAAAGCGCATTTTTTTGTCGATAAAAGGTTTTTTTCGCCCGGAATCATAGTCTTGTCCCGCAAAAAATATAATCAAGTATTCCCCAAAACGCATCGGGGATAAAAAAATGCGAGGTAAAGTGCTGTTTATGAAAAGGATCACGGACCATTTATCCAAAGAAATCGTTATCATTTCGGAAGGCGAGATCGCGGGCATCGTTACGAACGCGTATGTAAAAGAGAAACTCGGGCGCGTTATCGGTTGGCGGGTATCGAGCGAAGAAAAAGAAGAAGAATCGCTCGTCCCCCTCGGCAGGATCGTCGGTTTTGCGGACGCTCTGACCGTTCAAAACGCTTCCGCCGTTAAACCCTCTCCGTACATGCCCTGCCCGCTCGGCGCGAAAATGTACGACAGCGCGGGAAGATTTATCGGCGTATTCCGAGATCTTTGTTTCGACGAAAAAACGGGAAGGACTCTTTCCGTTCTTTCGGACGAAAAAGAGTTCGATCCCTCTCTCGTCGTAGGCGTTTCCGCGAAAGCCGTCGTATTTCGAGCGGAAGAGCACGCCGAAAAGCGTTTTGCGAAAGCGCCGAGAAACAAGGTCGGACAAGCGGAAAAGAGAACTCGTCGGAAGATAAACGAAAACGCGCTCTCCCTTTTTTCCGAAGGAGAAAGGCAAGCGGAAGAGCAGGCGACTCCGCAAGAGGAGATCATTGAAACGCAAGAGGCGACCGAAATCAACCGAACGGAAATTGAATCGTCGGCATTATCCGAAGAAAGCGAAAAAACGGAATTTCTCGGAGACTACGGCTTTTTGCTCGGTCGAACCGTTTTGAAAGACGTACTTTCGGGAGGCGCCGTCATTGCGAAAAAAGGAAGCGAAGTCAGTGCGGAGATCGTGGAAGAAGCGCGCGCGAAAGGAAAGCTCGTGGAGCTTACGGTAAACAGTAAAAGAGCATGAGAAAAGCGTTTTTCGCCCTGCTGCCCTTTTTCCTTCTGCCACTCCTTTTCTTTTCGTCCTGCCAAGAAAGCGCCGAGTCGCTTCCCCTCGCCGATTATCGCATTTCGGCCGAACTCTCCGACAATCGTTTGACCGTTTCGACGGACGTTACGTATTCCTGCCCGTCCGAAGGGCTTTCCGCCGTTAAATTGCGCCTTTTTCCGAACGCGTATCTCGAAGGGAATCGGACGGTAGGCGAAAGCAAGATCAAAGCGGCGTATCCGAAAGGAGCGTCTTACGGCGGTTGCGAGATCCTCTCTCTTTCTTCGAGCGAAGGGGTTAAGGATTATTCGATCGGCGGAGACGACAAAACCGTTTTGACCGTCCGCCTCGGAAACAAACTGCCGAAAGGAAAGAGAATTTCTTTACACATTGAAGAAACGGTCACTCTTTGCGCAGTCAAACACCGCCTCGGCTATTACGGCGGCTATTATAACCTGACAGGTTTTTATCCCGTTTTATGCCCCTTCGAAGAAGGAAAATATCGCGCCGATCCCTATTATGCTTACGGAGATCCCTTTTTGTTCGACGCGGCGAATTTCTCCCTTTCCCTATCGCTCCCCGCGGGGTATCAAGCGGCGGCGTCCGCCCTTCCCCTTTCGAGAGAGACCGAAAAGGGGAAAACCGTTTTTTCTTTCTCGCTCGAGAGGGCGCGCGATTTCGCCGTGATCGCTTCGAATAAATTGCAATATAAAGAAACGGAAGCGGCGTCGATCCCGATCCGCTATTACTATGAAACGGATAAAAAAGCGGACGAAACGCTCGCCGTTGCGGCAAAAGCCGTGGAAGTTTTTTCACGTACGTTCGGAGCCTATCCCTACCCTTCGTTAACCCTCGCCTGCGCGCCTTTTTTCGAATCGGGTATGGAATATTCGGGGTTGGCGCTCCTTTCAAACGAGCTTTCCTCTTCCGCAAAAAAGGAAACCGCGATCCACGAGATCGCGCATCAATGGTGGTTCGGGAAAGTTCATACTGACCAGATCGTCAGCCCGTGGATAGACGAAGGTCTTTCGGAATACGCGACCGCGCTCTATTATAAAGAAACGGGGGCGTCGTCCGCCTTTCGAGCGAAAATAACCGAGGCAAGCGAAGCCTATTCGATTTACTCCGAGATCAAAGGAGAAGCCGCCTGCCGCCTCTCTTTGCCGCTTTCCGACCTTGCGGACGGCTACGCCGAGATCGCGTACTGCAAATCGCTGCTCCTTTTTATAACGCTTGCCGAAAAATATGGGTACGAAAGATTAAACGCGGCGCTTCGCGACTTTGCCGATCGATTTGCCTATAAAAGAGCGAGCGCAAACGACCTTATATCCGCCTTGTCCGCCTCCCTAAAAGAAGATCAATCGGAATTCTTTTCGATTTGGCTGTTCGGCGCCCTGCCCGCCCCCTATTGATAAAAAAACGCGGCGCTCCGAAAAACTCGAAGCGCCGCGTTTCGTTAAAGGCTTTCTTTCAAGATCCGAACGACGTCGTCTCTCGTCAGCTTTTTGTAACCACCGTCCAAAAGGATCGTTGCGTCCGCGATCCCCTCGATCATATCGGGCGTTACGCCGAGGGAAGATATATTCATTGAAACGCCGATCTCTTTCATCCATTTTTCCATTTCGGCAAGACCTGCTTCGGCTAGTTCCTTTTCGCTTTTCCCTTCCTCGGAAACGCCCCAAACTTCCTTCGCGAAACGGGCGAATTTAGCGACCCCGTAAGGCATTATAAAACGATAATAAGGAAGCGAAACGGCGGCGAGGGTCATTCCGTGCGTTTGATCGGTATAAGCGCCGACCGCCTGCCCGATCATATGGACCATCCAATCGGTTTCTTTTCCGCAAGCGATCAACGTATTGAGCGCCCACGTTGCCGCCCACATAATATTCGACCGCGCCTCGTAATTCTCCGGATCGAGAACGGCGGCGCGAGAATTTTTTACGACGGATTTCATCAAACCTTCCGCAAGATAATCGCTGACGTTATCGTCCGTTCCCGAAAAATACTGCTCGCAAATATGGTTGAAAATATCGTAAACCCCGGCAACCATTTGCCTTTTCGGAAGCGAATAGGTGTACTTCGGGTTCAGAATCGAGAACTTCGGCATAACTTCGTCTCCGAACACATGGCCGATCTTGAGCTTCGCCTCGTGATTGGTGATGACCGAGCCGCCGTTCATTTCGGAACCCGTTCCCGCCATCGTAAGGACGCACCCTACCGGCAAGATCTCGCAAGTGGGTTCTTCAAAACGAATAAAATACTTATCCCATGGATCTTCACCGCATTTCACGGAGACCGAAACCGCTTTCGCATAGTCGCAGCAGGAACCGCCGCCGACCGCGAGCAGAAAATCAACGCCGTTCTCCCGCGCGATCCGAACGCCTTCCCTGAGCTTCTCCACGGTCGGGTTGGGCATAACGCCGCCGTCTTCCACGATCGTCTTTCCGTTTTTCTTTAAGATCGAAACGATCTCGTCATACAAACCGTTTTTCTTGATGGATCCGCCGCCGTAAATCAGCTGAACGACTTTCCCGTACTTGGGAAGCTCTTCGTTTAGATAGCAAAGCGCGCCATCGCCGAAATAAAGTTTCGTAGGATTATGATAGGCAAAATTTCCAAGCATCGTTTTTTCCTCCTCTTCTTTGCGCGGGGGGATATAGATCCCCTTCCATTTGCTCCCTTCGCAAAAGCCGAAGCCTTGTCGCGCGTGTGTTATTATATCAAATTTTCAACCATTTGACAACCCGCAAAACGGAAGGAGCGCGACGCGTTAAGAAAAAGCCAAGACCACCCCAAACAATAAAAACATATCGTTTCACGCGAAAGCGTGCATATCATCACGATTGTAAAATCGTGTATATCATCAATACGCAGTATTGCATATCATCAAACCGAAAGCGGA
>OCTW013400399.1_pt1 | contig 15384 bp, 14 predicted proteins | sample 1539671 | NCBI WGS metagenome assembly OCTW01 (sample SAMN02144230, study PRJEB22623) | gut metagenome | biome: sheep rumen | host: Ovis aries | place: New Zealand
GCCTCGGTGGCGAAATTGGTAGACGCACAGGACTTAAAATCCTGCGGACTTCAAACTCCGTGCCGGTTCGACTCCGGCCCGAGGCACCATCTCTTTTGCGGGTGTAGTTCAATGGTAGAACTCCAGCCTTCCAAGCTGATCACGTGGGTTCGATTCCCATCACCCGCTCCATTTTTTTAATCTTACCTAGGTAAGTTTTTTATTTGCGCTAGTAGCTCAATTGGATAGAGTGTTTGACTACGGATCAAGAGGTTACGGGTTCGACTCCTGTCTAGCGCGCCATCCTGTTTATGAAAGATCACTTCGGTGATCTTTTTTGTTTTTATAGAAAGTTTGTTTTGATATGGTTATAATATAAATATAAGTATTCACAAAGTGGGTGAAAAAAGACATGAAAAAAATAAAAATGATATTTTGGACGCTCATCTTGTTTTTATCAATAGGCCTATTAAGCAGTCAGTGGTCACTGCGGACTGATCCTTTGATCTTTTCCAAACAGGTGATCAGTCTCAAAGGATCCTGGCAGCGTCATCATCAGACGTATACAACGGTTTTACCAGCAAATATCAAAGACAATAATGTCTTAGAAATTATTTCTTTAACTGATGCTTTTACTGTTGAAGTGGCAGGACAGGAGATTTATCATTCCCCGGGGACTAACGCGGCGACGGCAGCGATCTGGATCAGACTGCCCTCTCAGGCAGGCGGTAAAATATTATCGGTCATTGACCATGGACGATCGAGAGATTTACGCAAACAGCTAAATAATACCGCTTATATCGGGACGGTGGGCTCATTGCAGTATCGGATGTTTATGAATAATCTCTATGCCATGTTATTCTTTCTGTTTACAGTTATTGTAACGCTGGCTATTGCCTATATTGATCTTCATGCCCGTTATCGTCGCAGTGAAACAAAAGGTTTAAATACCGCGTTGCATTTAGCTGGCTTTATTTTCTGCTCAGGAGTCTGGATTTTAACGGATGCGCAGGTCTTGCAGTTAGTCACAACCAGGGCCGGAAGTGTCGCTATGCTCAGCTGCATCGCATTTTTTATGATGCCGATTTTCTTCTTACGCTTTGTCGATAAGATTTTGCCTGATCAAAAATCATTTCAGGTTATGGAACTGCTATTTATCATCAATCTTATAATGGCTATTGTGTTGCAGCTGACAGGGCTGTTTTCCATCTATCGCTATGTTATCCTTGAACATCTTATGATTCTTGTTATGGTGATCATCGTCGTCATCGCCATTTCTTCGAAAGGCTCGCTCCAGCAAAATAAGATTAGATTCGGCTGTATTCTCTATTTCATGTGCTATATCACAGGATTACTCCTTTATTACATTAATCCGTATAATCGTCTTTATGCGATGACGATTTGTCTCGGCGTTTTACTTTTATCACTGAAATGTATCGCAGCCTGGTATGATCAGTATCTCGATGAATTTGAAGCGATTGCGCAAAATCAGATGTTAGAAAAGATGGCTTACATTGATGCCTTGACCGGACTAGGGAATAGAAGCGCTTTTGAACGGGATTGGCAATTCCTTCAAAAAGACAATACCGCATTTATCATGTTTGATATTAATGGTCTCAAGCAGGCTAATGATACTTATGGTCACCATATAGGCGACTTACTGATTACCAGCGGCGCAAAGCTTATTCAGGAAAGCTTTAAAGCGCTAGGTCAGGCTTATCGCATTGGCGGTGATGAGTTTGTCGTGATAATCAAAAATAGTCATGAGGCAGCCATTAAAACCTGCCTGAAAAAATTTGAGCAGAGCATGAATAAACAAAAGATCATTCACGATATTCCGGTCAGCATCGCTTATGGGGTTGCGATGGCCGATCATGAGAAAGATTTAGAAGCGCTCTACCGCGTCGCAGATGAGCGGATGTACCATAAAAAACAAATGCAAAAAGAGGGTATGCAGTGAACATACCCTTAATTGGTTTCTTTTTTGAATCTTTTGAGGATGACGATGAAAGAAGTGAGATGATCACGACTGGTGACTAAGATTTCTCCTTTATGCATCTCGACAATATTTTTCGCAATCGCTAAGCCTAAGCCGGTTCCGCCTTGCGCGGTGCCGCGTGAGGCATCTGTGCGATAGAACTTATCAAAGAGATATGGCAAGTCTTCTTTATCGATGGTATCACCTTCATTGATCACTTTAATGGTAACGGTACTGTCATCGGGAATGACTTCGATCGTTAACGGCGAATGATCATAGCCATATTTTAAGGCGTTCGTAATCAAATTCTCGAAAACGCGTGCTAACAGCTGACCATCACCAACAACGTTTAAAGGTGTATTAGGAATTTTATAGATCAGTTTAATCCCATGTTCTTCAAATTGGGGGTAGAATTCATCTCCCATCTGATAAAGTAATTCACCAATATCAATAATATGAAGATTCATTTTCATATTGGTATCAGTGATTTTTGTGAATTCAAAGAGATCATCCATCATGGATTTTAAACGTAATGACTTATCATAGGCAATATTCGCATATTCTTTAGCCTGCGCTGCGGAGAGATCCTTACGGGCAATCAGGTCAATATAACCGATGATTGTCGTTAAAGGGGTCCGTAAGTCATGGGCGACATTGGTAATCATTTCATTTTTCTGATTGACCGCTTTACGTTCAGCGTCATAAGCTAAACGTTCATTCTCTTTGAGAATTTTACTTTCTTCTTCCTTTTGTTTGAGGGTGTTAGATAAAGCGTTGATATTCGCCGCTAACATCCCTAATTCATCATCATATTCAATATCGCAGCAGGTATCATAGTTACCTAAGGTGACCTGCTGGATATTTTTATTGAGTTCATCAATATAACGGAAATTCATATTGATCAGTTTGATAAAGATAATGATAAAGATCCCTAAAGCCACCAGGAAACAAATGATATCACGCATTGCCACCGAGAGATGGAAAGCGTTAAAGTGATTAAAATAAAGCGATAAGCCGCCATAACATAAGACGGCTAACACCATGCTGATGAGAATGTTAATAAGGATACGATAACGAAACGAAGTGGTAAAAGCATGTCTCAGTTTATTAATCATAAGCTAAATTTATAGCCGATTCCCCAGACTGTTTTGACATGTCGCGGCTTACGTGGTTCGTGTTCAATCTTTTCACGCAGCTTACGAATATGAACCATAATCGTATTATTCGCATTGGTAGGCTTTTCCTTCCAGATCGCCTTGAAAATATCTTCAGTTGAGAAAACTGTTTCCGGATTAGAAGCTAAGAGCGTTAAAATCTGGTATTCGATGCGTGTTAATTTTACGGATTCACCATCTAATAATACCTGTTTCTTTTTAGTATCAATAACCAGATCATTCGCTTCAATCACCGCATTGTTTTCGCCGACTGGTTTATTATAGGTAGAAGCACGGCGTAACTGTGATTTTACACGAGCAACTAATTCCATGGCATTAAATGGCTTAGCAATATAATCGTCAGCACCTTTTAAAAGACCATTGATCTTATCATTTTCCGTCGCCTTCGCAGATAAGAAAATAACCGGAATATTAAACTTCTCACGAATCATTTCTAAGGCTTCGATGCCATCGATATCTGGCATCATGATATCTAAGATCACTAAGTCAATCCCAAACTTTTCAATATCTCTTAAGATCGTGTAAGCATTATAACGCTTTTCCACCTGATAACCTTCTTCGGTCAGATAGATTTCGATCAGATCACAGATTTCTTTTTCGTCATCAACCACTAAGATATGTGGTGTTTTATTGGTATCCATATTCTTCCTCCTTCATATACTATATCATAGGCAATATTGCAGCTTACTGCAAGAAAGCTGTCTATTTATTTCTTTTTGAGAGCTTCACAGAGGCGCTCATAATGAAGAAAACCATGGGTTTTCGCTAATTCCGTAATGTCCTCAAAAGAAGCGCAGCGGACATCTAATACTTCGCGCTCCTGGACATGCACATCGTTCAACGTGAAATCTAATGGACAAAGATAAATATCGGTAAAATAGTTATCCCCGCGCTCTAAATCAATATTCTTATAAGAATACAGTAAAGCGTGGTCTTGAATATCTAAGCCGGTTTCTTCTTTGACTTCGCGTCTGATCGCTTCCTCAGAGCTTTCCCCGGCCATAACCCCGCCACCAGGGATTTCCCAGGCTCCGGCAGCCCATTTTTTATCAAGGGTGCGGCGCGTAATCAGATAGCCATCTTTATTTTGAATCAGGGCTAACACATAAAGGGTATATTTGCCAGCCGGCAGCTTGGTGTTGCGTGGCAGACGTTCACCAGTGAGGATGCGCTCATCGTTATAAATATCTACAAATTCCATGAATATTCTCCTTTTTTCCCTATTTTACATGAAAGTCAAGGATAATTCTATATTGTTTCTTAAATCATGTTAGAATGTTTTTAGGAGGATGCGATTATGAGAATTGGACAATCAATTGATATTCATCAGCTTGTAGCAGGACGTAAGCTGATCTTAGGAGGGGTAGAGATTCCTTATACCTTAGGCTTAAAAGGACATAGTGATGCAGATGTCTTATTACATGCCATTATTGAAAGCATTATTGGCGCGATGGGCTTAGGCGACATCGGGAAACATTTTCCTGATACCGACCCGGCTTATAAAGGGATTTCTTCCATGGTCTTATTAGAAAAGACCTATCAGATGATGTGTGAACATCATTATCATATCGGTAATGTCGATGCTATTATTATGTGTGAACAGCCTAAAATGGCGCCCCATATCATGCAAATGCGCGAAAATATTGCGATGACTTTACATTGTGATGTTTCACAAATCAATGTTAAAGCGACCCGCGGAGAAAAGATGGGCTTTGTCGGGAGAGGTGAAGGCATCGTCTCACAGGCCGTCTGCTTATTAGAAGAAGATTAAGCATCAGGATTCCTTTTATAAGGAATCCTGGGGCAAAAAAAAGAAAAACAAAAAAAGAATTGAAACACCTAATCTTTTTTGTTAGAGTATACAAGGGCACCCACAAATGTGGGTCATTTTTTTATTATAATAAGGAGGATTATCCCAATGGCTAAGTTTATTTTCGTAACAGGCGGTGTTGTTTCTGGCTTAGGTAAAGGCTTAACAGCAGCGTCTCTTGGAAGAATTTTAAAAAACCGCGGATTCAAAGTTTTCATGCAGAAGCTGGATCCTTATATTAACGTCGATCCTGGTACCATGTCACCATATCAGCATGGTGAAGTTTTCGTTACTGCCGATGGTGCAGAAACAGATTTGGATTTAGGACACTATGAACGTTTCATCGATGAAGAATTAAATAAAAACTCATCAGTAACCACTGGTCGTATTTACTCAACAGTTATTGCGAAAGAACGTCGCGGTGACTACTTAGGGGCAACCGTGCAGGTTGTGCCACACATTACAAACGAAATCAAATCACGTATTTATCGTGCTGCCTCTTCTAGTGATGCAGATATCGTAATTACCGAAGTCGGCGGAACGGTCGGTGATATCGAATCATTACCATTCATTGAAGCTTTAAGACAGGTGCGTTTAGATCTTGGCTATGAGAATACCCTTTATATTCATACAACATTATTGCCATACTTAGGCGGCAGTAAGGAGGTAAAGACCAAACCTACTCAGCATTCCGTTAAAGAATTATTAGGTTATGGAATTCAGCCAGATATCATTGTCTGCCGTAGTGATCATGAAATCACTCAGGAATTAAAAGACAAGATTTCGTTATTCTGTAACGTGCCAACCAAAGCCGTTATTTCTAACTATAATGTCGATGTTTTATATGAATTATCAACGATGCTCTCTCAGCAGCATATGGATGATTTAGTCTTAGAACACTTTGGCTTATCAGCACCACCAGCGGATATGACAGAATGGGATGCCTTAGTAGAACGTGTTAAGAACTTAAAAGATAAAGTCAAAATCAAAATGGTTGGTAAATACATCCAGTTACCAGATGCTTACATCTCTGTCAATGAAGCGTTACACCATGCCGGCTACTATGCTAATAGCGAAGTAGAAATCGACTGGGTCAACTCAGAAGAAATCACGAAAGAAAACGTCGCTGACATCTTAGCGGATGCTGATGGGATCTTAGTACCTGGCGGTTTTGGTCATCGTGGGATCGAAGGGATGATTACCGCTATTCAGTATGCCCGTGAACAGAATATTCCATTCTTAGGTATTTGTTTAGGGATGCAGTTAGCTTCCATCGAATTTGCAAGACATGTCGCTTGTTTAGATGATGTTAACTCATTAGAATTTGATAAACATTGTATGACACCATTAATCTCATTAATGGAAGATCAGTCATTAGAAACGATGGGCGGTACGCAGCGTTTAGGTAATTATACCTGCCAGTTAATGGAAGGGACCAAAGCGCGTGAATTATATGGTGAAGAAATCATCCATGAAAGACATCGTCATAGATATGAATTCAACAATGTCTATCGTGAAACATTAGAAAAAGCAGGTTTAGTTGTATCAGGCATCAACCCTAAACGTAACTTAGTAGAAATCGTTGAATTACCTGATCATCCATACTTTATTGCTTGTCAGTTCCATCCAGAATTCAAGAGTCGTCCAACCAGATCTCATCCATTATTCCAGGGATTAATCAATGCGGCTCATAAAAAGAAATATGGTGAATAAGAGGGAGTTTTTCCCTCTTTTCTTTTGCAATCTGAATCCTATTATCATAAGCTTTCATGATCTTTTCGCCTTATAAGCATCTGAGGATGCTTTTTTATGTTTCTTTAGGTATAATGTACCTTAAAGTGAGGTACAGCTATGACAATTACAAATGCCTATATCTTAATATGTGTGGCAGTATTTATTTATATTAACTTTATATCAAAAGATGATCGTGATTACACGGTGATGAAAGTCGGGGCATTATATCCCCCTAAAATACGAGAAGAACATCAATATTGGCGATTGATTGCCTGCAACTTTATTCATGAAAACTGGCTCCATTTACTGATGAACATGTACTGTATGTATTATATGGGGAATTTCTTTGAATCCCTTTTAGGACCACTTTACTATTGTGGACTATTATTATTTGGGGGCTTAGCTTCATCCTTAGTGACCTATCTGGCCCCAATGTATTTTCCTCGTTTAGAGTATACCGTTACCATTGGCGCTTCTGGTATCTTCTTTGCCTATATTGGTGCCATGATTGGTTTAGCCTTCTATCAGGGCGGTATGTTTATGGAGATGTTATCAAGTTATTCTTATATGATCATCATCAATATTGCCTTTACGCTCTTTACCCCTAATATTTCAAAGACGGGACACTTTGGCGGGTTATTAGGCGGCTATCTTTATACCTTCTTGCTTTATTTATTAGGTGTGATTGGTCGATGAGATTACTCATTGATGGTGATGGCACACCTAATATTCGTGAGATCAAGGAGATTGCGGAAAGGTATCATGTTGAAATGTATGTCTTTTGTGATTATGCCCATGTCATTGAAGATGATTATTTCACGACCATTCAATGTGAAGTTGGAAAAGATGCGGCTGACTCTCAATTATTAAACTTTGCTCAGGCTGATGATCTAGCCATCACACAGGATTATGGGCTAGCAAGTCTTTTATTAATCAAAGATGTTGATGTCTTACACGTATCTGGAAAACGGATCACAGAAGATAATATCGAAACATTATTATCTTCTCGGTATCTGGCAATGAAAGAAAGACAAGTGAAAAAACATTACAAAGGTCCTCATAAACGTCGTGAAAAAGAGAAGTGGAACTTTCTTAAACAAGTAGAAAGACGGATCATTGCCCATCTGTTTTGTAAAGATTATGTTAAGGAAAATGAGAATATGTAAATTTCTTTACAAATTTAATCATTTCTTAACAAGACTTTACATTTGCATGATATAAAAAAAGCCTCTTTATTCCTATAATAAGGATGCAAAGAGGTGAGAGATATGTTCAATAAAAAAGTACAATTAATACTAACAATCAGTATCATGACAATCGTTTGGTTACTGTCCTTAAGCCTTTCCGAAACCTTAGGAACAATCATGGGGATCGTCTTTATGATGATTTATGTCGGATCAATGATCAACGCTTTGCGTGATCCAAAAGCAACCAGACCAGTTAAAAAAATCTCTCCAACATATAGCATGAAAAAGATTTCTTAGAGATTCACAGCGGAAGCTGTGAATTTTCTTTTCCGTAAGTACAGCAGACAAATGATGATCTGGACGATGGTTGAAGCGGGAATTGCTAAACCAATAAAAAATAATTTACCCGTCATCATACTCATGATATAAGCCACAGGAATTCTAATCAGGAAAGCACTCATTAGTCCCTGGATCATGACAAAGGTTGTATGCCCCATCCCATTGAAGAAACCAACCAGACAAAATAGGAAGCATGTTAACAGACAATCGATACCATAAGCTTTTAAATACTGTGCGCAGGCCGCAATGACACTCTGATCAGAAGAGAAGATAGAACCCAGCATATCACCATGGAAGAAGGCGAAAACAAACATCACCAAACCAATCAGAGAAGAGAAACCAATAGCAATCTTCACGCCTTTGATAGCACGATCCACTTTCCCAGCCCCTTTGTTTTGTGCCACAAAAGAAGACATTGACTGCATAAAGGCTGATGGCACTAACATCAGAAAAGCACACACCTTTTCGGCGACACCGACACCTGCTGACGCAGTCACGCCTAAAGTGTTAACGATAGCTAAAAGTACTAAGAAAGATAAACTCACTAAGAAATCCTGTAAAGCAATGGGTAAACCAAAGATAATAATCTGTTTCGTGACATTTCGCTTGAAACGGATATCTTGCTTACTCATCGTAAAAGGCAATGTTCTTCCTTTGATCATGACTAAGGAAATAATGACACTGATGGTCTGTGATGAAACCGTCGCGATCGCGGCGCCCGCAGCGCCCATATGGAAATAATCGACTAAAAGCAAATCACCAAAGACATTAATCAATGCCGCAATAGCGACCGTAATTAAGGGGGTAGTAGAATCACCGATCCCTCTAAAGATGGCCCCTAAGACATTATAAGCGACAATCATTATCGCGCCGCCGCCACAAATCATAATATAATGCTTCGTTTGGGTGAATGATTGTGCAGGAGCTTTTAATAAATGAGCGAGTGGTCCGGAAAGTAAAGGTAAGCTTAAACTCATAAGCAGGCCTATGAAGCCAAAGAAGAGAATGGCATTCCCGATAATAATGCCGCCCTCATGGGCTTTCTTCTCACCAATTTTCTGTCCTAAATATATCGTAGCACCCGTTGCAAAGCTGACGATCATATTCGTTAAGGTCGTCATTAACTGGGAACCAATCGCTACGCCGGATACATCCGCTTTCGTCGCAAACTTTCCTACAATCAGTAAATCAGCAGCGGAATAAAGCGCCTGTAAAAACATCGCAAACAGTACCGGTCCCGCAAATAAAATAAGAGATTTCATGATTTTTCCTTTTGTAAAGTCAATTGTACGCATAAGATCCTCCTTCATAAATAAAAAAACCGGATAAGACAGACAGGAATCTCACCTGTTGCCTTATCCGGCTTGTCATCTCTTTTGGACGACTTGCCTCCGAGCAAGTGTCATTAGTATAACAATAAAAACTGCATTATTCAAGATCATTGACAGGCTATATGATACATGATTTTATTCTTTATTCTGATGACAATCTTAGAATTTGTAGCTGAGAAAATCCATTCATTTCATTTACTCACAGCATTGATGATTCCGCTTATGATCATTATTCATATGATTGGAATTAAAAATATTACTAAACGATTTTCCCGTGATCGTAATAGATGGATTTCTTCCATAACAAATAAGGCCTAACCAAGCAGTGCTTGATTAGGCTCTTTTAAATAGTGCAAAAAAAGTTCACAAATTGTAAATTTCTAAGCGTTTTCAAAAGAAAGAGGGTATAGTTGAAACTGTCAAGAGGAGGAACTCTATTTATGGGTAAATATGAAAAATTAGCTCAATCTATTGTTGAGCATGTAGGTGGAAAAGATAATATTTCCAGTTTAACACACTGCGTTACACGCCTTAGATTTGTATTGAAAGATGAAGCTAAGGCTGACGATCAATTCTTTATGAATGCTGATGGGATTGTGAGTCTCATCAAGTCAGCAGGTCAATACCAGGTCGTGATTGGTAACCATGTTCCGGATGTTTATGATGATGTTTTAAAGGTGGCTGGCCTATCTTCAAATGAAAATGTGGAGGAAGTAAAGAAACCTTTTAAAGAAGCTTTCTTTGATCTGGTAAGTGCTATTTTCATGCCAATGTTGGCTGTTTTAACAGGTTCAGGTATGTTAAAGGGGCTGCTTTCCATTCTGACATTTGCCGGTGTTATGTCACAAAAGAGCGGGTTATATACCTTACTCTATGATGCGGCTGATGCCATCTTCCTATCTATGCCGGTGGTTATTGGTTATACCAGTGCGAAAAAATTTAAGATTGATCCTATTCTTGGGCTTGTCTTAGGGGCAGCTCTTACTTATCCAAGTTTACAAAATACAAAATTACATGTACTTGGACTCACTGTCCAGGCAAGCTATACATCAACAGTATTGCCAATTGTGATTATCACAGCAATTGCAGCCTGGATGACGCATCGCTTAAATAAAATTGTTCCTGATGTTGTGAAAACGTTCGTTGTACCACTGATTGTTATTGCGATCTGTGCGCCATTAGGCTTTGTCGTCATTGGCCCGGCGGCTAACTTCGTTTCTAACTTATTATTAGGCGGGATTATGTCGATCTATTCGATTTCACCAGTTTTAGCGCTTGCTTTAATTGCCGGCTTATGGCAAATCATGGTTATCTTTGGAATCCATTCCATCTTTGCTGTGACAGCGATTATGACTTTGGCTACAGGGGCGCCAACACCAATTTTTGCCGGACAGTTCCCAACAACCTTTGCTCAGACGGCTACAGTTTTTGCGATCTGGCTGAAAACCAAAGATAAGAAACTGAAGAACGTGGCTTTACCAGCTTGGATCTCAGGGATCTTTGGCGTTACCGAACCAGCTATTTATGGGGTGACCTTACCACATATGAAACAATTCGTGATTACTTGTATTGGCTCTGCTTTAGGCGGTGTTTATCTAGGTTTGACACACTGTCTTACTTATCAGATGGCAGGGATGGGAATCTTTGCGATTCCGGGATTCCTGAATCCTAAAGGCAATGCTGGTATGACCCTTATTAATGTGGCTATTTCGATGGTTATTTCGATGGGCTTTAGTTTTGTAGCAACGATGATGACATACAAAGATGAAACGGCTCAGGATGAAGACATTCTTTCACCAATGAATGGCGAAGTTCATCCAATCAGTGAGATCGATGATGCAGCGTTCAGAACCAGCGCAATGGGAAAAGGTGTTTATGTGGTTCCTAGTGACGGTAAGATCTACGCCCCATTTGATGGCACGGTTACATTATTATTCCCAACTAAACATGCAGTTGGACTCACGAGTACAAAGGGAACAGAAATGCTGATTCATGTCGGCATTGATACCGTTAACTTAGGTGGGAAACCTTTTACAGCTCATGTTAAACAGGGCGATCATGTAAAAAAGGGTGACTTACTTTTAGAAGCGGACTTAGATATAATTAAAGAAGCACATTTAAGTACAGATACACCAGTTTTAATTACGAACTCAAATGATTATACGGATGTCCTTGAAGAGTATACGGGAAAGGCATCTACGCATCAGGCTATTTTAAAACTTGTGAAATAGAAAGGAATACTATGTTAATTAATACAATCAATAGTCTCATTAATTCTCAAAAAACAGATAAAACCACATTTCTTATTGCGTCATTTGTGAAAGAACATATTGATGAAATCCCTACGATGACTATTGATTGTATGGCTCATGGCTGCTATGTATCCAAAGCTATGATCACAAAATTCGTCAAGAGTCTAGGTTATGAAAGCTTTAAGGAATTTAAAATCAGTGCCCAGGAATCAGTTCTGTCACTGAACAAAAAATATCCCTTTTATACTTTTGATGAGGAAAGCCTGAGACTTAACGCTATTAAGATGATGGATGATTTAACGATTGGGTTAAGAGAATCAGTTGTTTCTATTGATTATGAACAGCTGAAACTGCTCTTATCAGACATCGATCATGCCCATACGATTATGATGATTGGTCATGGGGATAGTGAACTGATCTGTCGTAAAATGCAGGTCAGTCTCGACTATCTCAAAAAAGACGTTCGCATCTGTGATCAAAATATGGAAAAACTGAAACAGCTAGGAGATAACGATATTATCATTTACATTAGCGTGAATGGATATTCATTTCAATATAACCCCAGAAGTCTGCGCGTACTTATGAAGTATCCACAAAAGAAGTGGCTGATTACCTGCGCAAAAGAGGTTGATTTCCCGGGTCATGTCATCCATTTGCCTAATATCAGTCCATCGTTAAACGATATCTTAGTATCATTTCTTTTGAAGACAATCGCTAATGGACTTAATCAAGAAGAGGAAAAAAGAACATGACATTAAATAAAAATTTTTTATGGGGCGGAGCTACCGCTGCCAACCAGATCGAAGGAGCCTATGATATTAATAGGGGTCTTGCCAATGTAGATGTACAGCCATTAGGAAAGGATCGCTATGCAATTTGTAAAGGGGCAATGCCCCATCTCGCGTTTGATGATGCACATATCTATCCTGCTAAACATGGTATTGATTTCTATCATCATTATAAAGAAGATATTGCACTCTTTGGAAAAATGGGCTTTAAAGCTTTCCGCATGTCCATTGCCTGGACCAGAATCTTTCCGACAGGATTAGAAGAGGAGCCTAATGAAGAAGGCCTAAAATTTTATGACAGCGTTTTTCAGGAACTAAGAAAGTATGACATTGAACCCGTTGTTACCATCTGTCATTTCGATTGCCCAATTGAATTAACTAAACAGTTAGGAGCTTGGAAAAATAGAAAGATGATTGACTGTTACTTAAAGTTATGCCATGTCCTTTTTACAAGATATAAAGGCATAGTGAAGTATTGGATTACTTTTAATGAAATCAATATGATTCTCCATTTGCCATTTACGGCCGCGGGTATTATTCTTGAAGAAGGCGAAGGGGAAGAAACACTTTATCAGGCTGCTCATCATGAACTCGTTGCTTCAGCTTTAGCGACTAAAATGGCTCATGAAATAGATCCAGAAAACAAAATCGGCTGTATGCTGGCCGCTGGGAATACATATCCTTATACCCCTGATCCAAAAGATGTATGGGCAAGTTTAGAAGCCGATCGAGAAGGCTATTTCTTTATTGATGTCCAATCACGTGGCTATTATCCAGGATATGCTCGTAAGATGTTTGAACGAAAAGGCATCCATCTTGATATTCATGAAGAAGATGAAGTTTTGTTAAGAGAAAATACTGTTGATTTTATTTCTCTTAGTTATTATTCATCACGTTTAACTAGTACCAATAAAACCGCTGCTGATCAAACTGATGGCAATGTCTTTGCGACATTGCGTAATCCTTATTTAAAAGCTTCAGAATGGGGCTGGCAGATCGATCCGTTAGGTTTGCGTATTACCCTGAATGCACTTTATGATCGTTATCAGAAGCCATTATTTATAGTTGAAAATGGCTTAGGTGCTAAAGATGAATTAATCAATGGGACTGTTCAAGATGATTATCGTATCGCTTATCTTCATGAACATATCAAAACAATGAAACAGGCAGTTGAAGAAGATGGTGTTGATTTATTAGGTTATCTTTCATGGGGCTGTATTGATTTAGTCTCTGCATCAACGGGTCAAATGAGTAAACGTTATGGTTTTATTTATGTAGATCTGGATGATGAAGGCCACGGCACCTATAAGCGATATCCTAAGAAGTCATTTGACTACTATAAGCATGTCATTGAGACAAATGGTGAAGAATATTAGATAGAAGTTATGGAGGAAATTATGAATTGGAAATTAATGAAAACTATTATTGCTGTGAGTACAGCATTTTCACTGGTAGGATGGAGTAAAAATAACCAAAAAGAAATGAGTACGATTAAAGCAACGCAGTTCGGTTATGTGAAAGGTGTAAAGAATAAGAAAAATGTCGTTTGGTATGGCATTCCTTACGCTCAGTCTCCAACTAAAAAATTGCGTTGGCAAGCTCCTAAATCACCGAAAAGATGGAGTAAAACTTTAAACTGCACGCAACCCAAAGCATCAGCTATTCAATATGTTGAGGATAAAAAGACTGGAAAAATATCATCTAAAGGAACAGACGACTGTTTAAATTTAGATGTTTATTCAAAACCAAAAGCACAAAAGCTACCGGTGATTGTGTATATTCATGGTGGAAATAATCAATCTGGAAATGCTCAGGAAATTAAAGGCAATGAAATTGTACAGAGAAACAACTGTGTCTATGTCTCATTATCCTACCGCTTAGGACTGTTAGGATTTAATTGCCTTCCATCACTTATTAACAAGCAAAATAAAACTGGCAATTTTGCTCTTTTAGATATCGCTAAAGGACTAGACTGGGTAAAAAATAATATTAGAAATTTTGGTGGAGATCCTCAAAATATTACTGTATCTGGTTTCTCGGCAGGTGGTCGCGATGTTATGGCAATGCTGATCTCACCACTATTCAAAGGAAAATTTAACAAAGCTATAGTGTACTCAGGAGGAATGACAACTTCAACGCCTCAATTAGCTGCTAAAAAGATCGCTTCGATTTTAGCTCCCCTTGCAGTGGCTGATCAAAAGGCAAAAAGTCTTAAAGATGCGAGAAAATTTCTATTATCAAATTCTAAAAAAACAAGAGATTACTTATATGGTATCAGCTCAGCGAGAATTGCATCGGCAGTAGGTAATGCAAATATACGCATGTCAGCTTTCCCGCACTTATATGCGGATGGTGTTGTATTGCCTAAATCAGGCTTCAAGACTACTAAGTATAATGATGTACCATTACTTATGCTTACAGGTACAACAGAATTCTCATTTTTCAATAATTTTGATCAATCTTATAATAAGATTACTGATGAAGAAACAAAAAACAAATCTATTGCTTTTGGAAATAAATATGGCTCAGACATGTATAGGATTTTTAATGCGGAAATGTCGGCAGAACAGATGAGTAAGAAATATAAATCAAATATTTATATTGCAGAGATAAATTATGGGTCACCAACGTCTCCATCGAAAATTCCAATGTTTAATTCTTTCCATGGCATATTTGTGCCAATGCTTGCTGATCAGAATGGATATACATCACTTTATAATTTTAAAGTGGCCAAGGGGTATCAAAATATGGCACAGATATTTAATAAATATTTAGCTCATTTCATCAGATCGGGTAATCCTAATGGTACAC
>OCTW013435657.1_pt1 | contig 15373 bp, 2 predicted proteins | sample 1539671 | NCBI WGS metagenome assembly OCTW01 (sample SAMN02144230, study PRJEB22623) | gut metagenome | biome: sheep rumen | host: Ovis aries | place: New Zealand
TCCGAAGATGACCGCTAAACACTACGAGAAGACCCATAGACGGGACGATTGGGGAATGATAATCCTTGATACTATGAAGCAATGCCTTCAGTTGAAATACGAGCAAAGTGAGGAGTTTAGAGAAGCATTGGAACGGAGCAAAGGCAAGTACATCGTAGAAGACCAAAGCTCGTTCAAGAAGAGTTGGGCAGATACTTGGGGAGTGAAGCGACAAGGCGATTTCTATGTAGGACCTAACCTGATGGGACGATTACTGATGGAACTTCGTGATAACGGTCGGCTTGAGTTTGTCCCGATTTCAATAATCGTATAGTTTATTCTTCTACTTTTACTTTCTTATTGTAATAGGTTGGCTGTCTACTGGCGTTTACTCTCCTCGGCATATTGCAAATACTAAGTGATTGCCCTCTGCATTAGGCTTACGAAAACATTGGTCATAATTTGGTCATATTTTAGATGATTTGTTGGTCATGGTGACCATATTAAGAGTATTTCGAAAAAGGTAAAACGAACAATATCAACCAATAAGTACTAATAACGAATAATCAATTAAGTCCTGTTCTGGGCACCAAAGAGATTTTGCAAGTAACTCTAAATGAGCGAAAAAGCAAAATCTTTTTTCTTTTATATCCCAAGTTTGGCCATAGTTTAAAGATTTCAAAGAAGGTTTTTTCCGACAGATGCGTATGTGAGACACAATAAAAAAAGAAGTTGGCATTCCGTATTGTAAATACTGATGAAAAGTATGGAAAGAAAATCAGCTTCATGTATCATGCCTTCGCGATCTGGGAACAGGAGTGTGCACGTATGCGATACGAGGGCAGCAGTGTAATCATTGGAATAAGAGAGAAAGACGACAAACCTTATTGTGCCGAGTGTGGCAGCCGACATGTGGTAAAGAGCGGCAGCACGGTGAGGCGGTTCCGCTACGTTCCCGTGGGGTCGTATAATAATCGCGATGGCGGTGCAGCGGCTGGCATGCAAACACTGCAGTGCGATATAGCAGGAGAACATCCGCTTTGTGCAAGGCAAGGATCGGCATACCTACTGCATAAAATGCAATGTATTGGATTTGTGTATAATATGGGTAATGGAGAATGTGTCCAAGCAGTTGCACATGCCGTGGGACACGGTGAAGGACATTCTCAAGGCGGAGATTGGCTGTAAGTACATCCGTCCTGACCCTGGCGGCCTGCGGTACATTGGTATCGACAAGTTTGCCGTGGCTAAAGGGCATGGGTACATGGCCATCGTGGTGGGTCTGAAGACCGGCAGAATAGTGTACGTGGGCAACGGCAGGGGTGCGGACGCATTGGACGGCCTGTGGCCGAAGCTGGCACGGGCAGGATGCAGGATAGAGGCGATGTCGACAGACCTCTCCGGGGCTTTCATATCAGCCGTCATGGAACACCAGCCAGACACCGTGTAGATATTCAGCCACTACCACATCGTCAAGCTGATGAACGAGAAGCTGGACAAGGTTAGGCGCGGCACCTATAATCAAAAGACAGACGAGAACAAGCGCCGCTTGATAAAGGGGCAACGTTGGCTGCTGCTGGCAAACGATGACACCCTCACGTACAAGGTCGAAGAACGCCTGCACAAGACTCTTGACATCAACCGTCCGCTGGCTATCGCCTGATACCTTAAGGAATCCCTCCGCCACGTATGGTGGCAGGGCAACGAGCAGGATGCCAAGCTTATACTCGATGGCTGGATAGGACAAGTCAAGCGGTCAGACCTGAAACACATCGAAAGCATCGCAGACGCCCTTTCTCGCCATGGCAACGGCATACTCGCATGGTACGACTATCGCATCTCCAACGGCGACCTTGAAGGCATCAACAACAAAATCAAAACCATAAAATGGCAAGCCTACAATTATAGGGATATGCCTTTCTTCAAACTCAAACTCCTGTCTCTACACGATTCCACCTATCCATTTAATGGATGAACCAAAAATAAGTTGATAAGATAATTAATTAGTGAGAGCGCGTTTCTCCGAAACGCTAATGCCTTGACGTTCTGCTGTACCTCACTATGTGAGGGGTTATTAAGAGTAAGGCTATCCGAGCCCTTATCGTTATATCTTATTTTTTAACTGTTTCTTAAATAGTTTTATTTTCTAAAAAAAATGTATATTTGCAGTGTGTCATCGTAGCTCTTTTTTTATTCTACTTATGGTATATCCTCTTAATATTAGATGCTTATGAAGAGCTCGCTGTCATCTAAAAAACTTAAAAAATAGTTCTTTTCATCAATTCGATAGATTATGAAAGCACGAGTAGGTATTCTTTCCCTTGTGGCGATACTTTTTTTATCGACACGGGTTGCAAACGCTCAGTATAGTGTGAATATGGTGGCAGGTCAGACTATTCAAATTGATGGTTGCCAACACCCCTCTGGCTCTATTTACGACAATGGTGGCCCCAACGGCTATTATTCTAACGGTTTTAGTGGTTATGTCACCATTGCGGTGCCAACAGGAGTAGTCATAAATCTTTCAGGTACACACGATTTAGAGGGGTGCTGTGATTATATTTCGGTGTGGGACGGCGCCTCTGACGGTACTCTTTTATGGAACCGATGCGGGTCAGGGGAGATGTCGCTTGTGGCCACTAGTGGATTGATGACCATTCGGTTTACCTCCGACGGATCTGCAACCCGCGAAGGTTTTGCGCTTAGCTATAGTTGTAGTGGCGTGGGATCTGACTGCGTGAATGGACCCACTGGGGTGATTATATCGGACATCACCACTACATCGGCTCAGGTATCTTGGTCTGCCCCCAACACGGGAGGTCCTTTTATGGTCAATTTGAATGGTGCCGTTTCGATGGTGAACACCAACAGCATGTCGTTGACTGGCCTGAACGTAAACACACGCTATGATTTGTTTATAAGCTCGGTGGCTGACAACTGGGATCCTTGCTGCACCGCACGCGAGAGTTTCCGTACTGCTTGCGGGACAATGAATCCACCTATGGAGGAGTCGTTTGACGACTATGGTATAGGCTACAACGTGATGCCCACTTGTTGGACTAAGCTGCTCAACTATGACGATACGCTCAACGAACCCCAGATTGTAGGCAATCCCTTCAGCAGTTCGCCAGGTGCATTGCGGATGTACTGCGGCAGTAACGATGATGGCAACCACTATTCGATGGCAATAGGGCCGAGGATGAACGTGAGCGATATTGCTTCGCTTTCGGTTCGCCTGAGCCTGAGGGCCGCCTATAGCGGCACATACCTGATAGTAGGGGTGTGCGACAGTACGCTGCGTAGCAACAACAACTTCACTCCAGTCGACACGATTACAATCAACGCTGTCAACACTTGGGAGGAGAAGGTGGTGAATCTGGCCAGCTATGCGGGGAGTGGCAAGTATGTTGCTTTCCGTATGCAACGCAGTTTGCAGTCGGGCAATGGGCGCTATCTCTTTATCGATGATGTGGCACTGCTGCCCTGCGGTGTCTTGGACGAGCGGCTCTATGACCGTACGTACAACAGCATGTGGTTGGCGTTTGACACCTTTGGCTCTCCAGTGGTGAATATCGAGTATGGCCCCGCAGGCTTTGCCGACGGTACGGGCATTGCGGTAAACGCTATCACATCGCCCTATAGGCTTACCGGGCTAAGATCTGCCACAGAATATGAGGTGAGGCTTCACCCCGTCTGTCAGTCTGGTGGAGCAGATGAGGACCGCAGCATTCGCCTCGCCACCCTGGCACCACCCCACAACAGGCTGAACCTTTGCTATGATTTTGATTCTAACAGTTCCATACCAGCAGACTTCATTGTGGCTGAAACATACAATGGAACACCCAGTATAAGCAATGGGCAGCATTATAGCGGCAATTACTCGCTCAGGATGCTAGGATACAATTATGACAGGCACAGCATGTTGGTTTTCCCTGCTGTGGACACGGTGGATGTCAACTCGCTGTCGCTCAGCTTTGCACTTAATGGCAACGGTAGAAGCCAGATAGTGGTGGGGGTGATGGAGTATCCCGAACGGCCAGATAGTTTTGTGCCTGTGGACACAATACAGACCTCGGGAGGGTGGCAGCATGTCACGGTGCCGTTATCGCGCTATAGTGGTTCGGGACGTTATCTTGCACTCTGGTGTTGGTATGACAATGCCTATATCGACAATGTGGAACTCTCGCAATGTGCCTTGGGTAGTGTTCGGGTAACAGACGTGACCAACCGCAGTGTACGAATCACTTGGGATACCCCAGACACAGGCTGGCATGGCAGCAGTGCCACCATCGAGTATGGCGGCGCAGGATTTGTCTTGGGAAGTGGCACTCGCTTGACGGTTAATCCAGCTGCTGGCAGCACCACAATAACGGGGTTAGCAGCCGACTCGACCTACGACTTTGTGGTCTATGGCAATTGCGACACCATGGTGCAGCACTGTGGCTTGAACCGCTATACTGTTCATACACTCGATAGTCAATTGCAGCCAGCCTATTGTGAGGGATTTGAGCAGTATACAAGCAATGAGTACCCATTTGGCTGGACACGCCCTCAGACCTACGAATCTCGCCCACGTGTGAGCAACAATCGTGCCCACAATGGCAGCAATTCACTGGACCTCTATTCGTATACCTACTACAATAATCATGCCATGGCCGTACTGCCAATGATTGAGACCAGCGATTTGGGCGACCTCTATGTTGGTTTTTGGTACAACGGCAGCACCAATGGCAGCTATGACGACTACTATCTGGAATTGGGGGTGGTCGAGTCGCCCTATGACCCTTCGTCCTTTACAGCGGTGGCACGTTATCCCTTGGTCAATGGCCAGTGGCAACGCGGTGTTGCCGACTTCGCCTCGTATACCGGGTCGGGCCACAACATCGCCTTCAGGTGTGTGGGTACGAGGGGAGCGGAATGCTGGATCGACGACATCAGCGTCAACACCTGCCAATTGCGCAATATTACCGAGACAGCTCTTACCAGTCATAGCGTCGCCATCTCCTGGACCCTTGCGGGTTCGGGCACGGGTGCCACTATTGAATACGGTCCGCAAGGATTTCAGTTAGGGAGTGGCACTCGGGTTTCGGTGTCGGACAGCAGCTACACCATAGATGGTCTTGCAGCCGACACTCCATACGATTATTACATCTGGGGAAACTGCACCGACGACAGTGGCTACTGCACCTTCGACCAATACACATTTCGCACCCTTCCTGTCGCCACTGTTGCCACTTGGTGTAACAATTGGGAGAGCTGTGCTGCGGGGGGTGTGCCAAGCGGCATGTACCGCCCACTGGTGTTTGACAATTTCCCACGCGTCACCCAAGAGGGGAATCCCGGCAGGTGCATCACATTCCGTGCATATAAACATTACTATAGCGACTCGGGCTACAGCATGCTGGTTCTGCCGTTGTTGGAAGAGTCGGACCTGAGCGGGTTGACTCTCAATTTCGACCTTCGCAAGGCATATAGCGATGCCAATAGCCACCTGACCATTGGCTTTATGACCAACCCGTTTGACACCACCACCTTCGAACCTGTTTTCGACACCAATCCTGTCAATACAGGATGGAGACGTTTCAGCGTCCCTCTATCGTCGTACAGCGGTGCGGGGAGATACATTGCCATTTATTATCATTACCTGCCATCGCAGAACAACCACTATAACGACTATACCTATATAGACAACCTGACCATCGAACGCTGCCATGTTGAGGAGGTATACCTCTACAGTGTAACCACTCACGATGCATGGCTGTCCTGGACCGAAGTGGGGGGTGCGGACAGTGTGGAGGTGGAATACGGCATAGAGGGCAGTCCCAATACCACCATCGTCACAAATGCCATATCCCCCCTACATATAGAGGGTCTCGAGCCCTCTTCCACCTATCGCTATTATGTGAGGCCCCATTGCGCCGGGAGCAGCCAGGTGTGCAGCAACTACGACTACACCTTTGAAACTCGTGCCGACAGCATCGTTTCTGGCTATTGTGAGGGATTCGATGCCATGCCATACGGACAGGTACCCCTGCATTGGACCCGACTAAAGGAGTATAGTAACTATCCGCGCGTGATAGAGAGTGGCAGTGCCGAGTACCATACTTCGTATGCGCGCTCAGTGGCCTTTTATACCTGTAGCGGTTCGGGTAATGGCAATTTCGTGGTGATGCCGGCTGCCGACAGTGCAGTGGGCGGTGGTGTGGTGTCGTTTCAACTGCGCTGCACCAGTTCGGATGTGCGAGGTAGGGCAATTCTCACTGTCGGGGTTATGACTCTGCCCTACGACAGCACCACGTTTGTCCCCATTGCCACGATACGTCCTACATATCAATGGCACCGTTATACAGTGGATTTTGCACCCTATACCGGCACAGGTCGCCACATCGCTTTCCGTTACCAGAGTCTAGACGGCTGTTTCAATAGTTATCTCGACGACCTGGGTTTCAGCCGATGCCGCCTAGGCGAACTTAATGCAACAGGTGTTACCGACCAGAGTGTCCGCCTCAGTTGGCGACAATATGGCCAACGAGGCACCGGTGCACGGTATACCATAGAATACGGAGAAAGTGGATTTTCGAGAGGGAACGGCACCATGGTACACACTACCGACACCACACTCTTGATAAGCGGACTCAACAACAATACCAGCTATCAGTTCTTTGTATGGTCTTCGTGCCAAGATAGCAACCGCTGCCAGGAAGAGAGTGTGGCCATACGGACCCTCGACCAGCCGATTGAAACACCCTATTGTACCAACTTTGCCGGCGAGGCGGTGGGGACGCTTCCTGGCGGCTGGACCCGCTGTTTTGGCGATGTTTATCCGCGGATTTCGTCCGACCGCAGCCGAGAGGCCAGTCGAGCAATCCAGTTCTATGCCTATAGATGCAACAATTGGTCTGACCAGGAGTGCATGGCGGCCATGCCTATAGTCGACCCCGTGCAAGGGTTGCAGCTTGACTTCTACTATTATAACGAGAATAGTAATGCGTGGCTGGAGGTGGGCGTAATAACCAACCCACATGATAGCAACGGTTTTGTCCCACTGCATACGGTGCGCAGGTCGGGCGGTTGGGTCAGAGTAAAGCTTTCTCTGGCCGGATATAGTGGAAATGGCCATTATGTGGCGTTCCGCTACAAGGCAGCCTATTGTTCTAGCGGATATGCTTATATCGACAATCTCACCCTACGCCGATGTGCCATCACTTCATGCCGTCTGGCCAATTTAGGCCAAGAAGGTGTAGACGTGATTTGGAACGCCACAACCGGCGCCCCAGGAGTGTGGATGAGCTATGGAACTAGTGCGGGCAGCCTCAGCACCCCAACTTTCCATACATTCAGCCCAATCCATATAGCAGGACTTGCCGAGGCAACCCAGTTTGTGGTGCGTCTTTGGCCGCAATGTGATAGTTTGGCAGACAATTGCAACTACGAAGAACTTCATGAGGAAACGTTACATACTTGGGTTAACATACCCTATTGCACCAACTTCGACGGGCTGGCAAGCAACGGTTTCCCCAACAACTGGCGACGGCATTCTACGGCAGGCAGCAACTATCCTGCTGCTAGTGTCAATGTGCGCCACAGCGAAAACTATTCGCTGCGATTCTACGCCACCGACTCGCTCTTCAGTCAGGCTGCTATGCCCACCACCAACCCAAACAGCGGATGCGTGGCTGCTAACGGACTTTATGTAAACTTCTGGACTTATTTCAGCGGCAACACACAGCAGGGGCGTTTAGTGGTGGGAGTGATGAGCGACATACTTGATACAAACAGTTTTGTCGGGGTCGATACCATATCGGCCATCTCCAGCACTTGGGAACACCACACTGTGTCTCTGGCACCCTACTCTGGCACTGGACGCATCATTGCCTTCCGCTTCCTCTCGGCCAATGGCTGGTGGAGCGAATGCTATGTGGACGACCTGTGTATTGAAAAATGTGTAGCCTCCGACCTCACCATCACCGATATCACCCAGAATTCAATCACCGTGTCGTGGACCGGACAGAGCACGCGGGGGATGGTAGTAGAGTATGGCCCGCGGGGTTTTGCCCACGGGCATGGCATCTTCGATACACTCACTAACAGCCCCGCTACCATCGACGGTCTTACCGAGCTGACTGAATATGAATTCAATTTTATGAGTCTCTGCCAATGCCAGATGATAGGTGCCACCTATCTGCCAGGTGGTGGCAGCACGGGCAGCACCTCTGGTGACGGTAGTTGGAGCGGCGGAGGAACCGGCGGCGGTGGTGGATGGGGCGGAGGTACAGGTATTATCATCACCACTCAAGCACACTACCTAGAGATACCATATTGCGAATCGTTTGATCAGTATGACTCGCTCAATTATCCCACTGGCTATCGACGCATAGTGGGTTCGTCGCACCTCTATCCTGCACTCACCACCAACAACAGCCATAGCGCCGAGAGCAGCATAGCCCTATACACCACTACTGACACCGCATGCTATATGTCGCTCCCACCATTGGAAGAGGGTTCTATAGCCGACATGGTGATGACTTTCTTTGCCTATTCCACCAACGGCTACGCCACTTCGACTGACGTGTTGCATGTGGGGGTGATGAGCAATCCTGACGATCCTGCCACATACGATGAGGTGGCGGCCCTGCGGCTTGCAAGCACGGCCCGCTGGCAGCAGCTGAGCGTGGACTTCTCGGGCTATACGGGCAGCGGGCAATATATAACCTTCCGCTTCAAACCGCTCTATAATAGCTACACATATTATATTGACGACATCTACCTGGGCCGTTGCGGTGTGACCAATGTGCAGTTTTCCACTTCGCCCACATCAGTACAGGTGACGTGGACACCGCTCCACAATCCAAGTGGGGTGACTATTCAGTATGGACGGCAGGGGTTTGCCGACGACAGTAGTTATGTACCCACCACCGCCACGGCCATCTCCAGCCCTTATACCATTGCAGGAATAGACCCCGACAGTAACTACGATTTCTACCTTATGGCACAATGCTCCGACACCGACTTTGCGCTCTGTACCCCCGTTCACTATACGCTCAACCCCATGTTATACCCACCATACTGTGAGGATTTTGAGGGTATACCCAATGGGGTGGTGCCAACGGGATGGAAAGTATTGCGCGGACGAGGTCAATATCCCCTGTCTGAAACGCGGCACGGCCAGCAGGTTATGGCATTCTACCCCTGCATCAACGAGGAGAATGTGGTGCTGATGAGACCCCTGCCATCGCTTGACTCGTTGAATGGCAAGTGGGTCTACGCCAATTTTTCCTCATCGTATAGCAATTACATCTACCTCGATTTTGGCACTGTGGCCGACACCAGCGACTATAGCACTTTTGTGCAAATGGCTTCGCTCAGTAACGGACAGAATGAATCTCTGCGCGAATTCAACGTACAGCTCACCGGCGACAGTTTTTCCTCATCCTACAACAGGTTTGCCATCAGGGCACGGAGTACGTCGGGATGCCACTGGATAAGGCTTGCCAAGTTGGCGCTTGCGAACTATCCCTATCCTACCCAACTGAACAGTACGGTCTATGGCTCCTCTTGCCGCCGCATAACCTGGAGCGGAGAATATGCCAACCCATATTATAGAGTGAAGTATGGATATTCTGACCACTGGTACACGTTGAACAGCGACAGCTGCGAGGTGCTGCTCACAAACCTAGACCCAGGGCAGGCCTATCAAGTCTATTTTATAAGTCCTCAAGGCGAAAGGCTTTGTCTACCATACACTTTCACAACTCCCGAAGCGGTGGGGCTGCCCTACTGCGAGGACTTCGACAGCTACGACAATCTGGCGGTACCAACAGGCTGGTACAGCTACAGCTCATACGGTGACAGCTATCCACGCACCCGCAACAGTTGCTACAACAGTTGCTGCCACACCCTCGACTTCTACTGCAATTACGACCATCTGCAATATACTGCTTTGCCCGATTTTGCCATAGATAGCATAAGGCATTTGGAGCTCCGATTCTCACTCCGTATTGAAAACGTGAGCTGCACACGTTTGGTTGTAGGGGTACTCACCGACCGCTCCGACTTCACAACCTTCACACCGGTTGATACGCTCACCTGCCCAACGAATTCTATCCATTATCCACAACACATCTCGCTCGCATCCTATCGGGGTAGCGGTCGGTTCGTGGCATTCCGAATACTCACTACATGCGGCCGTACATCGCTTTTCATCGACGACCTTCAGGTCTCAGCCTGCCCGCTGCCCGACTTCACTGTGGCAGGGGCTCATGGTGTGAAAGCCACTCTCTCTACCCCAGGCCTACCCGACTACTGGGTGGAATACGGTCCGCAGGGATGCAGACTGGGCGACACAACAAACACTATCATGCATATAACCCAAAATCCATACCTTATAACCCAGCTGGATGGGGGCATGGCCTATAGTTTCTATGCCCGATGCGACAGCGCCAACCACACCTGTGTCCAGCTGGTCGGTCTCACCACTTCACTGGAACTTCCGCTGCCATATTGCAACAATTTCGACACTTGCCCCAACGGTCAGTTACCCATGGGCTGGACTAGAATCAACCCCTATCACTCAGGCTACCCTATGCGTAATAGCAACGGACATATACAATTCTACAGCAACTGTGTCTCGGGCAGTCGAAGCTATGCTGTGATGCCCGATTTAATCATCGACTCCATCAGTCAAGCCGAGCTATACATGAACGTGTGGAGCGAGAGCAATAACCTCTTTATGCTTGTGGGCATTATGTCTGACCCCTCCGACGAAGCCACCTTCGTGGCAGTCGACACCCTCAAACCACCATCAACGGGCTACTGGCAACCCATGCATGTTTCGCTGCGCGGCTGTCGTGGCGACGGGCGTTTTGTGGCTTTCTGCTTTGTGAATCCATATGGCAACTGCAGTTCTATGTATGTCGACGACCTGAGTGTGGACCGCATACCTCAGCCTGAGTTGGCACTTGTTGGTGCCACCCGTGTGCGGGCGGTGGTGCCTGGCGGCGGACCTGTCAATTACTGGATTGAGTACGGTCCAGACGGCTCCGCACAGGGCGACAGCACCAACTACTGGCAACATGTCACTACCGATACGGTCTACATAACCGACCTCGACGAGTTGACGACCTACCACTTCTATCACCATCATGATAGTGGCTATGTGTCGTGTCTGCAGTCCCAAAGTATCACCACATCGGCTATGGTCTCTATGCCCTACTGCGAGGACTTTGAACATTTCGAAGTATCATCCCTCAGTGAGGGGTGGACTTCGGAGTACGAATGCAATCGCACGGACGAGCTGGCCCACGTGTTGTATATAGGCTACAGTTGGGCTACGTCGTCGGCACTGGACCTGACGGGCTACTGCTGGCAGTGGATTCGGATGCCTGCTGTGGATCTGGACGGGCATGCCGACGTGCAGCTCTCATTCCGGATGGGCGTGAACGGCTACTACGACAGGCAGTATATAGTGGTGGGGCTGTTGTCGAACCGCCTCGACTATGGCACCTTCGTGCCAACAGACACGCTGCAGTGTACAGCCAATTCGGTCTACCAGTACCAGACGGTGCACCTCCATGGGCTGGATGGCGATGTCGCCAACATTGCTTTCCGATATCTGAACACCGTGGGCAGTTATTCCATGTATATCGACGATATTGTTGTCTCGTTCCTCCCCGAGCCACAAATAGGTTTGGTATCGCACAACACCATTAGCATCCAGACCGACACGTCCTATCCGATGTCACAATACTGGGTGCGGATTACCAATGCCGACGGACTGGACAGCATGGTGTATGTAGACAGCAACCCGTTCTATATTCAGGGTCTACAGACTCTAACCACATACACACTCACTACCTATCTCGACAGCGTCACTCCCTCCTGTTACCCGCCACAGACTGTCACCACATCGCGTCTGCAGACCGTCCCGTATTGCGAGTCCTTTGCATCCTATGGCACTGGCACAGCGGGTTTCCCCACGGGTTGGCGCCGACACCTCACCAACGGTGATGCCAACAGACTCTATATCTATAACGATAGCGATGCCGAAGACTATCGAACCTTGCGCTTCGACATACGCAACGGCTACTATGCCTATGCCGTGCTGCCTGAGCTGGATGCCCCTAGTGTGAACGATCTGACTCTCCGCGTTAGGATGTGGAGCCAGTCGGGGTCCGACCCGGCTACCCATTTTCTTGAAGTGGGGGTAATGACCTTTATGGACGACACTTGCACGTTTCAAGTTGTCGACACTCTGCGAAACATCGCCTCTGGCACGTGGGAGTATCTGACTGCCCATTTCTCGTCCTACGCCGGCAGCGGCCGTTTCATTGCCCTGCGCATGAAGGAAATCGCTGGCTCGTGGCGGCAAATCTATCTTGACCGCTTAGAGGTGTTGGACTGCGACATTCCTGCCAGCGTAAGAGTCAGTCTTAATCGTCACGATGTGGTGCGAATTGATGCTCCAGAGACCAGCTCCACAGGCTTCTGGGCAGAATATGGCAGGACGGGCTTTACGCCCGGCACCGGCACCTTCGCCCACGTGCAGACGCTTCCTACCGACTTTATGCTGGACAATAACACCACCTACGATTTCTACTTCTATTGTGATACCTTGACACCCACTTGCATTCCCAAACAGACAATCACCACACTTCCGCCACCATTGTCGCTGCCACTATGTTTCGACTTTGACACCTGCCGCAACAATTACATGCCCTATGCTTGGCACAACTTGCGAGTTCCTCAGGCAGCCAACAATGATTGCTATGTCTATAATGACCAAAGCCACACTTTGTCGCGCTCGTTGCGTTTCTGCTCCTATCATATCGAACGCCATCCCTACGCAGTTCTGCCAGACCTTCAGGTCGCTAGCCTGAACGATTTAGCAGTCTCTTTCTGGATGCGCAACGACAACTATGGCACTTTCATCCTCGATTTGGGTGTAATGAGTGATCCCTACGACCCCAGCTCTTTTATCACCATAAAGCGTTTCACCAACACGCAAAACAACACTTGGCAACGTATGCAAGCCGTTTTGACAGATGCCCCGGCTGACGCCCACTTCGTGGCCTTCCGCCTGACCAAGACTAACAACTACAGCTGGAGCGGGCTTTATCTCGACGACCTCTATATTGCCCCCTGCGGTGGGGCCGACCTTCGTGTTGCAGCCTTGGATGCCGACCACATAACGCTTGATTGGAATCAGGCTGGCAACCCCGACATTGACCTAGAATACGGCCCGGTGGGATTTATCTCTGGCATGGGCACTCAGCTACATCCTACCGCACCACCCCTCGTCATCAATGGTTTGAACAACCTTACAAACTACGAGTTTCGGTTCTGCGCCACCTGTTCCACCTCTTCGACGGGCTATTGCCAAACCAACTATTGCGACACGCTTACCCTCTTCACTCCTGCCGGAGGAACGGGATGTATCGACCCCACCAACCTCACCGCCGACTATACCACTTGCACACATGGCTCCTACTCCAACCCGCGCAGCCAGATGGGTATCCTCGACTATGGACCCCAAAGCCCGCTGAGCCGCCACACAGTCCATTACGACACCACCGAACGCGATCCCCGCACCTCGGGTCTACTCCGCACCATACCACCTGGGGCCGAATCTGCCGTACGTTTGGGCAACTGGACATCCAATCCATCCCAGCCCGAGGCCGAAAGCATCACCTACAGCCTTTTTGTCGACCCCGCTTCATTCGACCTCCTCATACTCCGATATGCAGCTGTGCTTCAAGACCCCGAACACAGCCCCGCTCAGCAACCCCGCTTCAGTATAGAAATCCTCGACGAGACCAACAATGTTATCGACTCTCGCTGCGGTGCCGCTGATTTTATTGCCAATGCCCAATTGGGATGGAACGACGCTCCAAACGATGTGCTTTGGAAGGACTGGACCACCGTGGGTATCGACATGAGTGCCTATGCCAACCAGACCGTCCGCCTGCGCCTCACTACCTACGACTGCGGTGAAGGTAGCCATTACGGCTACGCCTACTTCACACTCGGCTGCCTCCTCAAAAACATCATTGCCGAACATTGTGGCGATGTTGCCGCAAACACCTATACCATGCCCGATGGCTTTGCCTACAACTGGTATGTCGACACTGTTACGAAAGCCACCCTCTTCAACACTCAAACCATCACCATCCCCACTGCCAACACCACCTATTATTGCGACCTCTCGTTCATCGACGATACTTCGTGCTCCTTCACCATGTCGGCCTATGCCGGCACCCGCTACCCTCTGGCTCTGTTCGACAGCACGGTGACCATCACCAACTGCCAATTCCATGTACAGTTCAACAATCATAGCACCATCTCCAACGACGGCTTCACCCCCATCGGTACTGGCGAAGGATGCGAGGCCGCCTTCTGGGACTTTGGAAATGGCTATACCTCCACCGACTACAACGGCAGCACTATCTACACCACGCCTGGCACCTATCGGGTGATGCTTGTCTCCTACATTGGGGGCGGAACCTGCACCGACACCATAATCAAAACCCTGGTTTTGGAATACCCCTCTGCATCCCCCTCATTAATTGGGCCCTCCGAACGCTGCTTCGACGCACCGGCCGACACTCTTTGGGTATTCAACGGAATATCCTACCTTTGGTCATCTGCCGATACTGTCGACTTCCTTCCCATAGCTCCCACTGCCAATACCGACTATTGGTGTGTGGTGACCAGTGCTGATGGGTGTGTCGACACCTTTTGGCATCCCGTCACTGTGCACCCAGTCTTCCATCTCTATGATACAGCCGCCATTTGTGATGTACAGCTACCCTATTCCTGGCGTGACACGCTTTTCTCCACCGGCACCTCTACAGGCAGCTATCTTCTGTCGCGCAGCAGCTCATTTGGCTGCGACAGCCTCATGCAGCTACAACTGTCCGTCAATCATGCCAGCAGTGGCGACACGCTGGCTTCGGCATGCGACAGCCTTATATGGTATGGCGCCACCTACACTTCTACCCCCTCTATCTTGCCAACTCATATTTTGACTAACTCCTATGGCTGCGACTCCATCCTTACGCTCCACCTCTCTGTGCATTATTCTTCCCACACAACATCTTACGATACGATATCTCAAAACCAGTTGCCATACACCTATCTTAGTCATCAGCTTATTAGCGACACCACTGTCATAGACTCTTTAAGCAATGTAGAGGGCTGCGACAGCGTGGTGACATACCATCTGCATGTGCTACGCAACAACGACTCGATTGTTGACAGCATCGTGTGCGACGACCAACTGCCGCTGACATGGAACCATCGCACCTTTATGCATGCCGGCACCCAGTACGACACGCTGACCAACCAGTTCGGGGCCGACAGCCTGCTCACCATGGTGCTGCACGTGCTGCCCACCTAC
>OCTW011528632.1_pt1 | contig 15370 bp, 15 predicted proteins | sample 1539671 | NCBI WGS metagenome assembly OCTW01 (sample SAMN02144230, study PRJEB22623) | gut metagenome | biome: sheep rumen | host: Ovis aries | place: New Zealand
TCCTTCAGCGCTTCCGTCCGGACAGCCTCCGCCCGTTCCTCCGCCTGCTGAATGCTCTTCAGCACTTCCAGCGACAATCCGATCACCACCCTTCTGTGTGCGGTATGCCCTGCCCCATGCAGAGCCCGGCGGCCTTTGCAGACCGCCGGTTATTGGTTGCTTTCCGATGGCTCCGCGCCTTACTTCGTGCCGAAGAGCCGGTCGCCCGCGTCGCCCAGGCCGGGAACGATGTAGCCGTGCTCATTGAGGTGATCGTCCAGGGCGGCGATGAAGATGTCCACGTCCGGGTGATCCTCCTGCATGCGCTGCACACCCTCCGGGGCGGCGATCAGGTTGACCAGGCGGATATGGCTGCAGCCGCGCTGCTTGATGAAGCGGATGGCCGCGCTGGCGCTGCCGCCGGTGGCCAGCATCGGGTCCACCACGACGATCTCGCGCTCGGTGCAGTCGGCGGGCAGCTTGCAGTAGTATTCCACCGGCTGCAGGGTCTCCGGATCGCGGTACAGGCCGATGTGGCCCACCTTGGCCGCGGGCACCATGTTGATGACGCCGTCGACCATGCCCAGGCCGGCGCGCAGGATCGGCACCACGGCCAGCTTGCGGCCCGCCAGCTTGCGGCACTTGCAGGTGGTGATGGGCGTTTCCACCTCCACCTCTTCGGTCTCCAGGTCACGGGTCACCTCGAAGATCATCAGCATGGAAATCTCTTCGAGCAGCTCGCGGAATTCCTTGACGCCGGTGTTCTTGTCGCGCATGATGGCCAGCTTGTGCTGGATCAGCGGATGGTCAAACACGACTACTTTACTCATGAGAAGCACACCCTCCTTCTTCCCCCTGCCTCGGGGCAGCGGGAATCATTGCATTCTATTATAGCGGATCTTGACAATTTGCGCAATCCTTCCCGGAAAAATTGCTGCGGATCCGGCCCGCCGGTTGTTCTGCTCGGCATATGGGGGAAGGCAGCCCTTTGCGCGGCCGAAAGCCCTTGCGTCCGGCAGGATCGGCTATGGGAAGGCCCGCATGCCCGCGGACAGCTTCCCGCTTATCAGGCCGCTGGAATGAGCGGCAGCCCCTGCTATGGACTGAAGGCATAAAAAAACCTTCCCCCTTTGCGGGGAAGTGACTGCCTGCCAGTCCCGACGGTGTTTCCTTCAGCCGTCACCCTCTGCCATACACAAGCCGTGTCAGCCTTCGCTGCTCTTGCGGAGCGCGCAGTCGCGGGCCAGCGTTACAATGTGAATCAGCCGGTCGTAGAGCTGCTCGTCGCGGCGGAAATAATAATAGTTCCGGGTTCCCTCGTGGCGCACGTCCACCACGCCGACTTCCTTGAGGATTTGCAGATGATGCGACACGGCCGGGCGGGACAGATTCGCGCTCGCCGCGATCTCGCCGACACGCTGGCCGCCGGGATTTCCGCTGCTGAGCATGGTCACAATCAGATGCATCCTGACCTCGTCTCCCAGGGCAATCAGCAAATCGCGGCTCTCCTCGAGAATCCGCGCCAGCTCGACGGCTTCCTCGTTGAAGTTCATACGTCATTCGCTCCCTTCCGTGTACACGTGAATATTATCACAAAGTCCTCCCAAATTCCACATTGGTAAACCAACTCAAGACGAAAAAATATCAAACAGACAGCCCGGCATTCCGGTCACGCCAGCGGACAGATTTTCCATGCCAAAAAACAGGCTTCCGGGTGCCGCAGCGCAAGCAAAATGCCGGCTTCCGCACAGGGCAGCCGGCGAGTCGTTCAGGCCTGACGCTCGTCTTCCTCCATCTGCCGGTGGAGGGCCTCGGTCAGCTCTGCGTCAAAGAGCATCCGCAGCGGGTCGTTGTCCCCTTGGGCGGCCTCCCCTGCTGCGGGGCCGAAGGGATCGTCGGGCAGATCGTCCAGGGTGAAGGTGTCCGGCGAAAAGCGGCTCTCGCCGACAGCCCGGCGGTTCAGCAGGATGGCGGTGCAGCGCAGGCTCCTGCAGTCGATGGCCAGGCGGAGAAACTCCTCTGTATCCTCCGGCGCGCATTCCGCCGCGCTCTTCTCGTCGTCCCGCATGATGCCGCCGGCCCGTGCCTCCACCGCGTAGAGCAGCGCCGCCTGATGCTTGCAGCGAATCCCCTGTTTCCGGAAGAACGGGCAGTTGCACTGCAGGTCCGCGATCTCCCCGCCGCGGATCGTCACGCTGGTGCGGTACAGCTCGGAGCCGACCAGCATTGCCGCGTAGGAGACGCCCTCCTCCGTGTGCAGGCCCACGACCTCCCCGCCGCTCCAGCAGCTTTTCCCGCGTTCCAGGATGCTGCGGGAGAACAGCGTTTTCCACGCTACCACGGGCAGCTCCTCCTCCCCTCGCGGATCACGTTCGCCATGCGCGCACATCCGGGGCTGATGCTCTCCGGCCACAGCGCGCCGCCAAGCTGGCGTTTGCTCATACCGATCAGATGCGGCACCAGCATCTCCGCGCCGGGCAGGGCCGCGATCTGGCTGAGCAGCCGCTGCTCCAGCTCCGCCGCGGTGTGGTTGAGCGTGCGCAGGTTCACCTTCTCAAAGAGGAAAAAGCCGCCGAGCTCCAGCCAGCCGCTCGCTCCGTCCGTCAGGCTGGTGAGGCCCTCGGAAGGCTTGCAGCGGCTGAAAACGCCCGCCGGCGTGATGATGCTGACGGTGTCGATCTGCCGCTGATAGGCATGGCTCCGGTACTGCTGCCGCTTCACCGGCCGGAAGCCGTGCGCCCTCAGCGCCGTCAGCCCCTGCAGCGGCAGGCGGAAGCCGCGGTATCGCATCAGCATCGGGTACGCCACGCCCTCGTAATCCACCTGCTCCCAGGCGCCGGTCAGGCGGCCGCCGCGCAGCACCACCGGCTCCCAGACCTGCCGGAAGGGCTGCTCCACCCCGCGCTGAATCAGCACGGCGCGCCATGCGCTGATTTCCTCCGCGCTCATCTCCACGGGATGCGCCAGCGCCAGCCGTGCTCCCGGCCGCCGCTCATGCCCCCAGGCGTCCAGGAAGGTGCTGCCGAAGGGCTGGATGGTGTGTCCCTCGCTGGTCCACACCAGCTGATCGGCCAGCCGGGCGAAGGCCGCGTCCCCGCGCATGCGTCCGAGGAACGTGTCCAGCTCCGTCTCATGGCCCGTCAGGTACCACTCCCGCAGGGTCTCCATCGGTTTTGCCGGCTGCATGCCTCTCCCGCCTTCCGCTGCTTCACTGAGCCTGCCGATGATTGCGCACCGGCCCGCGCAGAATGTCGCCCGCGCGCACGCGCACCGGCAGCGTCATCTCGATCTCTTCCCCGGCGATGCCCAGGGTGGTCAGCCGCTCACCGGTGCTGAGCCGGACAAATTCCGGTGCAGTGACAGCAACGACTCCCTCCGGCGTCATCAGCTCCAGCCCTTCTCCGGCGAAGAAGCGGTTCTTCAGCGTGAAGCGCGCCGGTTCGCCGGGGCCGCTGTCCGCGCAGGCCCGCGCCATATACTCCCGCTTCTGGCTGAAGCCCTCCGCGCCGGCGGGCTTTTGCGGCGGCCCCAGCAGGAAGCCGGTATCGCTGCGGCGGTGGCTGGCGGCGGCCAGCTCCTCCATCAGGGAGGGCAGCGCCTCGTCAAAGGCCGCGCGGCCGCGTGCCAGCAGATCCAGCGCACGCCGGTAGGCGCCGGTCACCACCGCCACATAGTACTCGGTCTTCATCCGCCCCTCGATCTTCAGGCTGCTGACGCCGGCCGCGGCCAGCTCCGGCAGCAGCGGCATCAGGCACAGGTCGCCCGCGGAAAAGAGATAGGTGCCGTTCTCATCCTCGGCCACGGGCAGATATTCGCCGGGGCGTTTCTCCTCCACCACATGGTACTGCCAGCGGCACGGCTGGGCGCAGGCGCCCTGATTGCCGCTGCGCCCGGTCAGCGCCGCGGACAGCAGGCAGCGGCCGGAATAGGCGACACAGCTGGCCCCGTGCACGAAGGTCTCCAGCTCCATCTCCGGCGGCGTGTGCGCGCGGACGGCGGCGATGTCGCGGAGGGACAGCTCCCGTGCCAGGATCACCCGCGTGCAGCCCATTTGGGCCCACACGCGCACCGCGGCGCTGTTGACCGTGCTGGCCTGCGTGCTGATGTGCACCGCCAGCTCCGGCACCCGCTCCCGCAGCAGGGCCACCGCGCCCAGGTCGCTGACAATGGCCGCGTCCACGCCGATCGCAGCCGCCTCCCGACCCGCCTGAACGAAATCGTCCAGCTCGTGCTCGCGGGGCATCACGTTCATGGTCAGATAAAAGCGCTTCCCCGCCGCATGGGTCAGCCCGACGGCCTCCCGCAGGGCGTCCGCGTCAAAGTTGCCCGCGAACGCGCGCAGGCCGAACCGCTTCATGCCGCCGTAGACCGCGTCCGCGCCAAAGTGCAGCGCCGCGCGCAGCGACGTCATATTGCCCGCCGGGGCCAGCAGCTCCGGCATTTTCCCGGAATGCTCAATCTGTGTCAATGCAGGCCGCGCTCCTCGTCATAGGCCTTCCACAGCGGCGCATAGATCGCCACCGCCTGCTCGTGCTCCTGCAGTGTGCGGGAGAAATACAATTCGCCGCTCTCCGGCTCCTTCGCGCAGAAGTAGAGATAGTTTTCGGCCAGCATGGTTTCGTCCGGCCACAGCGCCGCCGCGATGGCGTCCGCGGAGGGATTGCAGATGGGCCCAATCGGCAGGCCGGCATATTTGTAGGTGTTGTAGGGGCTGTCCACCGCCAGGTCGCTGTCGGTGAGATACATCTTGCGCACGCCGGTGATGTAGTGGATCGTGACGTCGCTGCCCAGCGGCATCCCCTGCTTCAGCCGATTGTGGAAGACCGCGCTCACCCGGGCGAAGTCCCCGGCGCCGGCCTCCTTCTCGATCAGGCTGGCCAGGGTCAGAATCTCATCCATCGTGTAGCCCAGCTCATCCGCCCGGTCCTGATCGTCCGCCGGGAAGCTCTTCTCGGTCTGGCTCAGCAGCTTGCGGATGATTTCCTCCGCGGAGGCCGTGGTGTATACCTCGTAGGTGTTCGGGGACAGATAGCCCTCCAGCGCGTACCGGCGGTATTTCGCGTCCCCGCCGGAGAGCATCTCGTTCACATAGTAGAAGTCCCGGAAGGCCGTTCCCTCCCGGCACAGGCGGAGGAACTCGCCCGTGTCCTGCACCACGCCCGCTTCCTGCAGCCTGGCGGCGAACTCCTCGATCGTCCATCCGGGGATCAGCGTGATATTGCGCACCAGCGGATTGCCGTCGCCCCGCGTCAGCCGCTCGGCGATCTCCTTCATGCTCATGCCGCGCGTCAGCGTGTAGTCGCCGGACTGCAGCTTCTGGGCAAAGCCGGAGAAGTCGCAGTAGTACTTGAACGCCGTGCGGCTGCGGACAAGGCCCGCCTTCTCCAGATTGTTGGCCACGCCGGTGAGGCTCTGGCCGCTGGTCACCGTGAAGGCCACCGGCTCTGTGCTGCCGGCCTCCGCGGGGGCCAGGTACGTCTCGTAGACGCTCTGCCAGACCGCCGTGAGGATGCCCGTCACAATCAGCAGCGAGGCCGCGCCGACCATCACGGGCCGCACAAGGCGCCAGACCGCGCTGTACCAGAAGGGGCCGTACTCCCGCTCCCTCCGCATGCTGCGGTAGGTGTAATTCCGTTTTGCCATACCGCTCCCCTCGCTTTACGGGACTGCGATGTCCGGGATGCCCATGTCGATGTCCGCCGCCTCGGAGACGATCTTCAGCACATCGGCCAGCAGCTGCTGCATCCGCATCTCGCTGAGCAGGAACTGCTGCACCTCCGGCTTGGTGAACAAAAGCGCGGTGATTCCCTGGAAGCGCTGCAGATCCTCCGCGTCCGCCTGCGTGCCGCTCATGGCGGCCATCTGGATGCGCATCTGCAGCTTGCGGTACTCCTTCAACAGGGCGTCGGTGGTCTCGTCCGCGGTGACAAGCTCGCGGAGCCGGTGATAGGTCTGGTATTCCTCGCTGGCGCGGATCTCGCGGGCCAGCTGGTGTGCGGCTGAATAATCCATCTTTCTGCCTCCTGATGCCTTGCAGCAAAGGGAAAACCCCTGCCTGCAAGTGTACACGATTTGCCCCGCTTGTCAAGCCGGACGGGGCCGGAGCGCGGCAAAGCGGCGCGATTGTTACAAATCCCTGCGGCAAAAGGGCGGCCCCGCCTTCGCAGGACAGCCGCCCCTTGCCGCTTCCCTTGCTCCGTTCACTCCGCGCTGCCGAACAGCGGGGATTCGTACCGGCCCTCCTCCGTCATGCGGCGGAGCGCGGCCTGCACGGACGCCCGGTCTTCGGGATAGGTCACGCCCCACCAGCGGTCGGCGCTGCGGCGCACCTGCACGGTCGCGGTGCCCTTCTTCAGCATGCCGTCCACCACCGTGGGGAGGAAGAACTCCGCCTTCCCCGCGGTCTCCTCGTCCAGGCCCCGGAGGAAGCGCCCGAACTCCGTCCGCAGCTCCGTCAGGATCGTCGGCGTGAAGCCCCACAGGTTCATGCTGACCGGCGTATCCGGCGGGAGCAGGCGGTAAACCTCGCCATCCCGGAACAGGGGGCCGTCGCTGCTCTCCACGATGTGCGTGCGCTCCGTGATGCCCACAAGCCTGCCGTCGGCGGCCACCTCACACACGCCGCGCGCCACGTGGCCGCTGGGCGAGGTCGTCTTGCCGAGCTCATAGGCTGTCATCATGTAGCCGGAGGCGGAGGCGTCGCAGGTGCTGAGGAAGTCATAGGCCTCCCGGAAGCCCTCGGCCCCGTAGAAATCGTCCGCATTGATCACCGCAAAGGGCGCGTCGATCAGCTCGGCGCAGCACAGCACCGCATGCCCCGTGCCCCAGGGCTTTTTCCGCTCCGGGAAGGAGCCGAACTCCGCCGGCACCATCTCCGTCTCCTGGAAGGCGTAGCGCACCGCGATCTCCCGCTCCACGCGCCGGCCCACCACCTCGCGGAAGGGCTGCTCGATCGCGTGCTTGATCAGGAAGATGACCCGCCGGAAGCCCGCGCGCAGGGCGTCCCGGATGCTGTAGTGCAAAATGGTCTCCCCGCAGGGGCCCATGCCGTCCATCTGCTTCGGCCCGCCGTAGCGGCTGCCCATGCCCGCCGCCATAATCACCAGGATCGGGCCCCTGTCCTCTTCCCACTGCTTCATGTCGTGATCCCTCCATCGTCATTCTATCGCGTTATGCCTGCGTGAACAGCTTCCCAGGCAGGGATTTCACCAGCCCCGCCAGGGTCAGCATCGTCAGCGTGACGTTGAGCTCTGCCGTGTCCAGCCCCGTGGCCTCCGCCAGCTCGTCCAGGGTTCTGTTCCCCTTGCGCAGCTGCGCCATGACCGCCTGGCCGCTCCGGTCCAGCGGAGGCAGCTGGGCCGTTTCCTCCTGCCGGGGGGTGCTCTCCTCCAGCCAGCCCATGTCCTCCAGCACATCCTCCGCCGAGGCAAAGTAATGCGCGCCCTCCCGCAGCAGCTGATGGGCGCCCTCCGCCCATTCCGTGCCCGGCTGCCCCGGGTAGGCGTACACCTCGCGGCCCTGATCCAGCGCGTGATGCACGGTGGACATCGTGCCCGACTGCCTGCGCGATTCGATCATCAGCACCGCCCGGCTGAGGCCGGACATCAGGCGGTTGCGGTAGGGAAAATTGTATTTGAGCCCCGGCACGCCCGGCGCGTACTCGCTGAGGACCGCGCCGCCCTGCGCAATCAGCTGCTCCCGCAGGGCGCGGTTTTCGGCCGGATAGTCCTGATCCAGACCGCAGCCCATCACCGCGATGGTCGGGCTGCCGCCCCGCAGGCAGCCGGTGTGCGCCGCCGTGTCAATGCCGGAGGCCAGCCCGCTGACGATGGTCACGCCATGGCTGCTGAGCTCGGCGGCAATCCGCTCCGCCGCGTGCAGCCCCTCCACCGAGGCCCGCCTGCTGCCGACGACGCAGATGGCCCGCACCGGGTTGAGGCACTCCAGCCTCCCCTGGGCGTAGAGAAACACCGGCGCGTCGGGGATGTCCCGCAGGGCGTCCGGGAAGAGAGCGTCCTCCTCGCTGAGCAGCTGCAGATCCCTGCGCAGCATCAGGGTGAGCATGCGGTGCAGCTGCTCCCGCGGCGCGTACTGGCGGAGAACCTTCACCTGGCCGGGGGTCGCGTAGTCCCGCAGGAAGGCGTCCCCCTCCGCGCAGAAGCGGTCATAGACCTGCTCGGCGCTGCCGGAATCCGCCATCAGCGCGCGCAATGCGTCCGGCCGCAGCATGGCCGTCGTCAGCCACACCCGGCAGCCGTCCTCCCGCGTGTACCGCATGGCGCGCCTCCTCTCCCGCTGAAACGTCCTTCACATCTGTAAAAACGTATCACGGATTGCCGTTTCCGTCAAGATTCGCAGGCAATTTTCCGCGCGCTTTCTTGACGGGAGGGGCGCGGCTTGCTATACTGAACATGAACGAATGGAGGAATGCACATGGCGAAGCTCTGGGGCGGCCGTTTCAGCAGACTGACCGACGGGATGGTGGATGATTTTCACTCCAGCATCAGCTTTGACAAGCGGCTGTATCAGCAGGACATCGAGGGTTCCATCGCCCACGCGACGATGCTGGGGGAAGAGGGCATCATCCCCCGGGAGGACGCGGAGCGCATTGTCGAAGGCCTGCGCGGCATCCTGGCCGACGCGAAGGCCGACAGGATCCATTGGATGGTGGACGCCGAGGACATCCATATGAACGTGGAAACCATCCTGATCGAGCGCATCGGCGAGGCGGGCAAGCGCCTGCACACGGGGCGCAGCCGGAATGACCAGGTGGCGCTGGACGTGCGCATGTACGCGAAGATCGCCTGCCGCGACACGGAGCACCTGCTGGAGGAGCTCATCCGCGCGCTGCTGGACATCGCCCGCGAAAACCTGCACACGATCATGCCCGGCTACACGCATATGCAGAAGGCCCAGCCGATCACCCTGGCCCATCATCTGCTGGCCTATGTGCAGATGTTCCTGCGGGACCGCACCCGCTTCCGCGCGGCCCGCGTCTCCGCCGACGTGATGCCCCTGGGCAGCGGCGCGCTGGCCGGCACCACCTATCCGCTCAACCGGCAGCGCGTGGCCGAGCTGCTGGATTTCTCCGCGATCACGCAGAACAGTCTGGACGGCGTCAGCGACCGGGATTTCATCCTGGAATACCTGGCAGCCGTCTCCATCTGCATGATGCACATCAGCCGCTTCTGCGAGGAGCTGATCCTCTGGAACACGGCGGAGTTCCGCTTTGTGGAGATGGACGACGCCTTCGCGACCGGCTCCTCCATCATGCCGCAGAAGAAGAATCCCGACGTGGCCGAGCTGATCCGCGGCAAGACCGGCCGCGTGTACGGCGATCTGATGGGGCTGCTCACCGTGATGAAGGGCCTGCCCCTGGCCTATAACAAGGACATGCAGGAGGACAAGGAGGCCTTCTTCGACGCGCGGGACACCCTGGTGAAGAGCCTCGCCGTGTTCACCGCGATGCTGAAGACCGTGACCTTCCGCAAGGATGTCATGGAGCGCGGCGCCTCCGGCGGCTTCGCCAACGCCACCGACTGCGCGGACTACCTGGTGCGCAAGGGCGTGCCCTTCCGCGACGCGCATCGCGTGGTGGGCGAGCTGGTGGCCTACTGCCTCGGCGAGGAGAAGGCCCTGCTGGATCTCTCCCTGGAGGAGCTGCAGCGCTTCCATCCCTCCTTCGGCGAGGATGTCTATGACGCAATCAGCCTGAAGAGCTGCGTGGAAAAGCGCGCCATCCCCGGGGCCCCCGCGCCGGAGATGGTTTCCGCCGCCATCGACGAGGCGCAGCGCCGGCTGGATGACGGCAACTGAGGAGGATCCGCCATGAACCTGGAGGAAAGGCTGCAGCAGGAGATCCGCCTGGGCGATCTGGTGCAGATGCGCAAGAAGCATCCCTGCGGCAGCGATGTGTGGCAGGTCACCCGCACCGGCGCGGACATCAAGATGCGCTGCAGCGGCTGCGGCCATGTGGTCATGCTGGACCGGGAGACCTTCCTGAAGAGACGCAAGAAGCTGATTCAGCAGGGGCCGGAAACCGCCGCGAAGCCGGTTCCGCCCGTCTGAGGCAATCCGATACTGAAAGAAAGGCCGTGATGATGATGCGCAAACTGTTCACCGCCCTGCTGCTGGCGCTGGCATGCAGCCTGCTGTTTGTCCTCGCTGCGCAGGCCGACACCCTGACCTTCAACGACATCCACGCGACGTGCACCGTCGACGACAGCTATATCATCCTGAAGCCGGACAGCCTGGCGAGCCATCCCGAATGGCTGGAGGCCCACGGCACCACCGAGGAGGAGCTGCTCGCGGACTGGCAGGCCCGGGGCGTGCTCATGCAGGCCTGGACGAAGGAAGGCGACGCCTGCCTGGAGATCACCGCCGTGATGGATGACGACGCGCGCCAGTACGGCGACATTGACAGCCAGACGCCCAACCTGCGCGCCAACTACCGCTCCCGCCATCTGAAGGGGACGGACGAGTTTGCCGCCGAGGGGCTGTCCTTCGAATCCGCCGAATGGAAAAAGACCGGGCAGGGCCGCTTCCTGATGCTCAAGTACAAGCAGACCGTGAAGGGCGAGGTGGTTCGCCGCGGCTATGCCCGCAAGACGATCAAGAACGGCTTCACCATCAACCTGGATTATCAGGTCTATGGGCGCAAGCTGTCCACGAAGGACAACGCGGCGCTCAACAAGGTCTGGAACAGCTGGAAATTCACCATGGTCACCGGCAATGCCGCCGCGCTGCTGGACGGCACCACGGTGGACGTGCATGTCGAGGCAAACCTGAACGTGGAGAGCCAGCCGCCCAAGGAGTCGAACGACGGCAAATTCAGCGTGAAGGGCACCTGCACCCCTGGCCTGCAGATTGTGGGCGTGCTGATGCGCATGTCCAGCGGCGACCTGATGAATGTGGAGACCACCGCGGCCAAGACCGGCAAGTTCACCCTCAACGTGCAGCTGCCCTCGGAGGGCGTCTGGCTGATGACGATGCACGTGTTCAACGGCGACGACGATCTGGCGGAGCTGGCCTTCGACACCATCACCTATCAGAAGAGCCTGCTGATTGTGAACATGGATCAGCCCTTGCCCACCGAGATCGAGGACGACACCTTCGTTGTGTCCGGCACGACCCTGCCGCAGACGGCGATCCAGCTGATCGTGGACGGGCCCACCGTTTTGTCCAAGACCATCCGAACGAACAACTCCGGAAAGTTCTCCGTCAAGGTGCCCACGGACAAAGAGGGCAGCTACAGCTTCACGCTGGTCTTTGAAAAGAAAAAGTACACTCTGCGCCGCTTCACCTCGGTCGGCGTGCGCCGCTTCACCGAGACAGACATCCGCAATCACGCGAAGGCCGCGGCCATCAAGCCGGCCTACCGCACCCTCGTCTCCAAGATCGACGGATACATCGGCCGCGTCTTCACCTATCCCCTGTATGTGGTCAGCGTGGAGGAATCCGGCGACGGCTGGGTGGTCTTCATGGCCATGACCTCCAACAAGAAGGGCTATTCCAACATCGTGGCGGTGACCACCGACGAGGACCCGAACCTGACCATCGACAGCAAGGTGCAGATGTACGGCACCCTCGTGGGCACCTACCTGGTGCAGAACAGCGAGGAAGGCGACACCACCTATCCCTGCTTCGAGCTGATCTTCTGGGATCGCTGAGCACAGCTGCACCGGCCCGCTTCGTCCCCCATGCGGAGCGGGCTTTTGTCTGTCCTCGAAACAGCTGCCTGCCCCCGCGGCCGCGCGGAAAAAGAGTGGTTGCGAAAGCGCGCCGCCTGCGGTATAATGCGGGAGTACTATCCTGAACCGGAAACCTTGGGAGGCTTATCGGATGAAACGCATCGTACTCACCGGGGGCGGCACGCTGGGCCATGTCACGCCGCATATGGCGCTGATCCCGCGCCTGCAGGCCGCCGGCTATGACATCCACTATATCGGCACCGCCGGCGGCATGGAGGCGGACAAGATCCGCACGATTCCCGGCATCACCTATCACGCCGTAAAGAGCGGCAAGCTGCGGCGCTACTTCTCCTGGGAGAACTTCATCGATCCCTTCCGCGTGATCGCCGGCGCCTTCCAGAGCGCGCGGCTGATCGGCAAGCTGAAGCCGAACGTGGTCTTCAGCAAGGGCGGCTTTGTGGCGGTGCCGGTGGTATTCGGGGCCTGGGTGCACCGCGTGCCGGTTCTCTGCCACGAGAGCGACCTGACGCCAGGTCTGGCCAACAAGCTGTGCAAGCCCTTCGCCCGGAAGATGGTGACCACCTTCCCCGAGTGCGCGGCGGCCCTGGGCAATGCGGCGGAATGCGTCGGCACGCCCCTGCGGCCCGATCTGCACAGCGGCCGTCGGGAGGAGGGCCTGCGGATCGCCGGCCTGGACGGGAAAAAGCCGGTGCTGCTGATGATGGGCGGCTCCTCCGGCGCGCAGAGCGTGAACGCTGCCCTGCGGGAGGCCCTGCCCGACCTGCTTCCGGACTTCGACATCATCCACATCTGCGGCAAGGGCAATGTGGACGAATCGCTGAACGGCACGGCGGGCTACACGCAGATCGCCTTCCTCGACGAGCAGCTGCCCCATGTGATGGCCTGCGCCGACCTGGTACTCAGCCGCGCCGGCAGCAACGCGCTGATGGAATTCCAGGCGCTGTGCAAGCCGATGCTGCTGGTTCCCTACCCCACCGGCGCCAGCCGCGGCGACCAGGTGCTCAACGCGCAGAGCATGGAGAAGCGCGGCCTGTGCCGCGTCCTCGTGCAGGAGAAGATGAACCGCCAGACGCTGACAGAGGAGCTCCGCCGCACCTGGGCCGATCGCGAACGCCTGATCGACGCGATGCGCAAGGCCCCGCCCGCCGACGGCACGGAGCGGGTGCTCGCCCTGATTGAGGAGATACAGAAGTAAGACGATTGCGCAAGTGCTGGGGGAAGGCAACCCTTTTCCGACGGAAAAGGGCTTTCCTTCCCCCAGGCCCCCATCTTTCCGAAAAGGCCTTTCTTTTTACGGAGGGCTTTCTGTATGGCATGTACGGTCACTTGTGCACAGCACGCTGAGCGTAGACCAGAATATGCGAAAAAAGACCCGGCGAAGCATGGATGCTCCGCCGGGTTTTCGTCTGTCAGTCTTCGATTTCCGCAAGAGTGCCCGCGGCATAGCGGGCCTCAGCCTCCGCCATGATCTTCTCCGTCGCGGAGACGCCGCAGCGGGAGGCGCCGGCCGCGCGGGCGCGCAGCACGGTATCCAGGTCGCGGATGCCGCCGGAGCCCTTCACGCGCACCTTTTCGGAGACGGCGGCGCGCATCAGCTTCAGGTCCTCGATCGTGCAGCCCTTGCTGCCGTAGCCGGTGGAGGTCTTCACAAAGTCCGCGCCGGCCGCCTCGGACAGCTCGCAGGCGCGCTTTTTCTGCGCGTCGGTGAGGTAGCAGGTTTCAATGATGACCTTCACGATCGCCCCGTTCTGATGGGCCAGCTCGGTGATCAGCGCGATCTCCTCCTGGACATAGCGCTCGTCGCCGGCGATCATCCGGCCGATGTTGATAACCATGTCCAGCTCCTCGCAGCCCTCGCGCAGCGCCAGCTCGGCCTCGGCCACCTTGACGGCCGTCTCATGGGCGCCGTGGGGGAAGCCGATCACGGTGCAGACCTTCACGCCGCTGCCGCGCAGCATCTCCGCCATCAGCGGCACGTCACAGGGACGGGCGCACATGGAGGCCGTGCCGTACTTCAGCGCCACCTCCGCGCCATGGCGGATGTCGTCCGGAGTCAGATAGGGCTGCAGGGTGGAGTGATCCAGCATTTTCGCGATATCCGCAGGGGTCAGTTTCATGGTTCGTTCCTCCTTACCATTTGCGGGGGACAGCGGGACAGTTCTGCGCCCGCTTGGCCGCCCGGGCTTCCACATAGCAGCCGCACAGGCCGCAGGTGCCGCTGCGCAGCGCGTCACAGGCCTCACAGACCCGGAGCCGGGCCCGGTAGAGCGCCTCCTCCGCGCGGGTTTCCTCCGGCAGGCTCTCCACATACTCGCGCACCGTCCGGGCCAGATCCGGCGCTGCCTCGTCCAGCAGGCAGCGGCAGGGCTTCAGCCGGGTTTCAGTCACGCAGGCTCACCGCGATCACCGAGCAGGCCGGCAGCGTCAGCACCAGGCCGCGTTCCGTCTTCCGGATGGCGGTGAAGGGCTGCACGGTGACGTTCTCAGGCTGCTCGAAGGTATTGTGCGCATGGGCTTCGCCGGTGAGGATCCTCGCCTCGGCGCGGGCCTTCTCGCAGCCCTCCACCTGCAGCAGCACCTCCACCGGATGCTCCGCGTCCAGATTCGCCGCCGTCACGGTCACCACGCCGTCCTTCTCCGAGGCGGAGGCGGTCACCTGGCGCAGCTCGCCGCTGAGGGCGTCGCTGAAGACCGCGCAGTCCAGCAGGGACGCATCCATGTGCGCCTTGTACAGGTCGAACACGTGGTAGGTCGGCGTCAGGAGCATCTTCTCGCCGTCGGTCAGGATGACGGACTGCAGCACGTTCACCAGCTGCGCGATATTGCACATCACGAGGCGGTCCGCCCGGCGGTTAAACAGGTTCAGCGTCAGCGCGGCCACCATCGCGTCGCGCATGGTGTTCTGCTGATAGAGGAAGCCGGGGTTCGTGCCGGGCTCCACATCATACCAGGTGCCCCATTCGTCCACGATCAGGCCGACGCGGTGCTCGCTGTCGTAGCGGTCCATCACGGCCAGATGCGTGTCCATGATCGCGCCGATGCGGTTGGCCCGCTCCAGCGTGTCCACATACACCTCGGGCGTGAATTCCGTGGCCTGACCCTTTTTCTGCCAGTTGCCGCAGGGCACGGTGTAATAGTGCATGGTCAGGGCATCCATATAGCGGCCGGCCTTTTTCATCACCGTCTCGGTCCACTGCCAGTCGTCGCCGTTGGGGCCGCAGGCGATGCGGAACAGCTTGTGCTTCCCGTAATTCCGGCAGAAGGTCTGGAAACGGCGGTACTGGTCGGCATAGAAATCGGCTTCCATGTTGCCGCCGCATCCCCAGTTCTCGTTGCCAACGCCCCAGAAGCGCACGCCGAAGGGCTCCCGGCGGCCGTTGGCCCAGCGCCGCTGTGCGATGGTGGAATCGCCGTCGGAGTTCAGGTACTCCACCCACTCGGCCATCTCCTGCACCGTGCCGGAGCCCACGTTCGCGTTGATATAGGGCTCGCAGCCGATCTGGCGGCACAGCTCCAGGAACTCATGGGTGCCGAAGGAATTGTCCTCGACGACCCCGCCCCAGTTGGTGTTGACCATGCGGCGGCGGCTCTCCTTCGGGCCGATGCCGTCCTGCCAGTGGTACTCGTCGGCAAAGCAGCCGCCCGGCCAGCGCAGCACCGGCAGCCGGAGCCGCCTCAGG
>OCTW011584621.1_pt1 | contig 15368 bp, 16 predicted proteins | sample 1539671 | NCBI WGS metagenome assembly OCTW01 (sample SAMN02144230, study PRJEB22623) | gut metagenome | biome: sheep rumen | host: Ovis aries | place: New Zealand
AGGGCGCTGTCCGAGGTGCTGTATAATAATGCTGATAGAAATACAAGCAAAACTATAGCGTAGAATACCAAATCGGAGTCTTGCCATATTCGGTATCTTATGGTATAATAAGATTATCGAATATGGCTGCTTTGATACGAAAGGAGTTAAATTTATGGCAAAGCAGACCATTTATAACGCAGGGATATATGTAAGGCTCTCGCAGGAGGATATGAGGGCAGGCGAATCCCCGTCAATAGAAAACCAAAAGCTGATACTTACGAAATACGTTAAGGAGCAGGGCTGGAACCTGATCGACATTTATGTTGATGACGGTTACAGCGGAACAGACTTTGACAGACCGGGCGTACAAAGACTATTAGACGATGCGAAGATTGGGAAAATCAATTTGATAATATGTAAGGACTTGAGCCGCTTCGGTAGGAATTACATCGAGGTCGGCAGATATGTTGACTACATTTTTCCGAGCTATAATATCAGATTTATTGCCCTTAACGATAATGTTGATACTGCAAATAAGGACAGCTCAGCGCTTGATATGATGCCGATAGTCAACCTTTTTAATGAATGGCACGCTGCTTCTACGAGTAAGAAGATCAAGGCAGTTATTGAAGCAAATGCTAAGGCGGGGAAATACAGAACAACATTTGCACCCTACGGATATCTAAAAGGTGATGATCCAAATCATTTACCTGTCATTGACCCGGAGGCTGCACCGATAGTGCTCAGAATGTTTCAAATGAGAGCAAAAGGCATCACGCCAAGACACATTGCTGACGCATTCAATGATGAGCATATTATGCCGCCTTTAGATCATCTGTACAAGCTGCTCGGCAGACCTTGTCCTAAGAAAACAAGTCATCTGTGGGACGGTACAGCAGTACGGCATATGCTTCAAAATCCTACATATCTTGGTGATCTTGTACAGCTTAAAACCACTACCATTTCTTACAAGAATCACAAAAACGTTAAGCGTGATAAAGAAGACTGGATAGTCGTTCCGAACACACATGAAGTTATTATCTCTCGTGAGCTTTGGGATAAAGTCAGAGATGTCGAGGCATCAGTCAGTCAGGGCAAAAAGACTAAGCGAGGCAGTGTTGATCCGTTAAGCGGCTTTATGTTCTGTCCCGACTGCGGAGAAAAGATGCGGTTGATGTACAACAACACAACAAACGGCAGCAAGAAAAAGCCCCGTATTTATGTAAGGCAGAATTACAACTGCGGCACATACAACCGCTTCGGCAAGCGAGCCTGCAAAAGTCACTACATTAAGATGAAGGATATGCAGCAGATAATTATTACTGATATTCGGGCGAGGGCAGAGCTTGCAGTTACTGACGAAGAAGCTGCGAGAGCATATTTTATGTCGCAGAAGGAGCAGTATAATTCCGAGCAGAACGAGGCTGACATCAAACGACTCAATTTGGCTAATAAGCGGCTTGCAGAGCTTAAGACCTTGATACCGTCGATCTACGAGGATAAGGTTATTGGAAAGATACCGGAAGATGTGTGCGTATCTCTATTGGAAAAGTATCATGCCGAGCAAAAGGCACTTGATGAAGAGGTTGAGCAGATAAGCAGAAAGCTCTCAGCAGCAAAACAGGATAAACAAGATGTTGAGGAATATATCCGCCGCTTGAAGAAATATGCTGATGTTTCCGAACTGACAAGAGAAATGGCATTGGAGCTGATCGAGTACATAACGGTAGATGAATATGCCGAGGACAGGCCAAGGGATATTCACATTTACTACAAGCTGCTGGATAAGCCTCTGCCGAACAAAAACAGAATTGAGGTTGAAAGCCCGATAAAGCGCTGATTTAGGCGTTTTTGAAGGATAATGAAGATGTGTGTCCATATGAGGTGGGGACAACGACCACTATCTACTGCCATACCTTTCAGCAGGCACAGGCAAGGGCAGGCGATGCTATCGCAAAGGTGCTGGACTTCAAAAAGAAAAAGCCCGCAGACAAGGAAGGCCGCGAGCATAAGATCAAGGTCACAAGTGCAAGCTGAAAAGCTGCATCAAGTTACGCAATGGACAACTAAAATAAAATAATGGACAGGCAATGGACAAACGCTGTTTTCGGGGCATGAAAAAAGCCCGTAAACTGCGTGTTTACGAGCTTTCAGATGTGACTGCCGAACGGAAAAGATGATATAATCTCTGAACCGGACTCCACTTCATTTTAGTAATAGATCATCTTTTCGGTGCTATTTCATTCACTGGCGGCAGACACATATTTCCTATGCAAATATAATAGGTTGTGCGGTTGTTGAGCAGAGGACATTGCTCATTTGTCTGCTGGGCGGAGACATTTGCCAGAAACGGCAGTCGGATTTCCGACAGATTGTCAGTGCCCTTTACCGCAACAGTGATATGACTCGGCGGCACTTCATACATGAGTTTTGCTAGCAAAAACATACAGTTCCCCGCAGGATAGTCCTGCGTGCTTTCCGTCATAAAAGCTATCTGCTTTTCGGCGTATTCTCTGTAAATATCCTTTCCCGTAAGCTGATACAGCCGGACAAGATCATAAGCCATCACCGAATTACCGCTGGGAGCAGCACCGTCATACAGTTCCTTCGGATTCATAAATAGCTCGTTGCTCTCACACATATTAAAGCCGCCGTTTCCGTCCGCAAAGCGTCTGACTGCTTCCTTGCAGAATCTTTCGGCAAGCTCAATATAATACCCGTCCAAAGTGGAATTGTAAATCTCAATAAGGGCAGCAACATAGTAAGCGTAGTCGTCGAGAAACGCCTGCTCGGAGTGCCCGCCCTTGCGGAAACTTGCAAATAGCATCGTTACGTCTGACATATTTCTCTCAATGAATTCCTGCGCCCTTTCTGCCGAACGCAGATACTTTTTGTTATTCGTTACCCGATAAAGCATAGACATCGCAGCACACATAATAGCATTCCACGAAAGCAATATCTTGTCATCAAGCCTTAGCTCCGTGCGGCTCCTGCGGTATTCATAAAGCTTTTGCAATTCATCATCAAACCCACTCGGGAGGTCGCTGCTTTTGAGAAGATTCGGTATATTCTTTCCCCCGAAATTCCCGTGCTCGGTAATGTCAAAGACCTCGGCAAAACGCTGCCCCTTATCGCCAAAAACCGTCATTATTTCATCAAGCGTGAAGGTATAGTATTTTCCCTCGACACCCTCGTTGTCCGCATCCTGAGCGCAGAAAAACCCGCCCTCGGAAGAGGTCATCTCTCGCTGGATATAGTCGGCAGTTTTTACCGCCGTGTCAAGATATATATGATTCTGTGTAAGGCTGTACGCCGCAGAATACGCCATGATAAGCAGTGCATTGTCATAAAGCATTTTCTCAAAGTGCGGCACAAGAAAATACCTGTCGGTGGAGTAGCGTGAAAAGCCTCCGCCTATCTAGTCAAATATCCCGCCCTTGCGCATTTGCGTGAGAGTTTTCTCGATTATCTTCATTGCGGTGCTGTCCTGGCTGACAGTTGAGTAGTACATTAAGAACAGTAAGTTATGCGACATCGGGAATTTTGGTGCCTGACTGAAACCGCCGAATTCTCTGTCAAAGCTCTTACACAGAGTATTGACAGCAGCTTCGATGAGGTTATCATCGCTCGAAGCCGGGCTGACTGCTGCGGATGCTTTCACCCCTTGTATGATATGCTCCGCAGACCTCAGAAACCTGCCCCGATCTGTACTCCACTGCTGCACCACCGCATTCAGCACATCTGAAAAACCGGGCATTCCAAAACGTAATCGCGGCGGGAAATACGTCCCCGCAAAGAAAGGCTTTTTATCCCATGTCATAAAAATGCTCATGGGCCAGCCACCGCTGCCTGTCAGCACCTGACATACGCTCATATACACACTGTCTATATCGGGGCGCTCCTCGCGGTCAACCTTTACTGAAATAAAACTTTTATTAAGCAGCTCAGCGGTATCGGCATTTTCAAAGCACTCACATTCCATGACATTGCACCAGTGGCAGGTGCTGTAGCCAATGCTAAGAAAGACAGGCTTGTCCTCATTTCTTGCACGCTCGAACACGTCATTGCACCAAGGGTACCAATCAACTGGATCGTCAGCGTGCTGCAAAAGATATGGGCTTGTTTCGTTTCTCAGATGATTCATAGGAGCAGTCCTTTGTCTCATATATCCTGCAAATCGGCATCGGGGATATCGTTTTCAATATTATCCCTTGCAAGGTCGTTGTCTATTTCGGGGTAGACCTTCGGAATAGGCTTCTTCTTTTTCTTGTCTTTCATTTTCATCACCTCACCGTTATTATCGGCAAAGATCGGGAGAATAAACATGAATGACAAAAATATTGTGGCATAATACCCTTTTATTCAGGATATTATGCCACGTTTTTCTTTGTTGATTCAGCATACACGCTTTGACTGCATTTATCTTACCTTTGTCGGTAATAGCTGTAGTGTCTTTCATTTTATACACATAAGTATTCTCAAAGATATTCAATCCATTTACGATATGAGACAGGAATTTTAGTAGTGAAAACTGCGACTACCCCAATAGCCTTACCGCACCTACATTATCAGACGGTAGTGGCTGATTTTTGCATAGCATTGCATTAAAACCTATTTTACCGAGGTCATATATCTCGTCTTTGAGCTTTTTCTTATTACTGAATGTGTAAACGTAATTGTCCTTTCGCTCGTAATCACAGTCATTATTTTTTATAGGCTTTGAGTACATATCAAATGCAGCCTTATTTGCAATCGTGTTTCCGGTTGCACTAAAGAATAGCTTGTCCTTCTCCACCAACAGACAACCCATACCCTTCTACTTTAAAAAGTAAGCCATAAGGATACCTGTTATCCCGCCGCCAATGAAAACTAATATCTTACAAACATATCAATGAACATATTTTTTTTACGGACTAAGCACCCACATAATACATTTGAATGTGTATACTACACAAGATTGTGCATTTGAAAAGGTAATCTGAAACTGATTTTTGGAGTTTGAGTCCAGATGTTCCTATCATCTGAAGGTAATCTAAGGACTTACAGCTGGACTTATCCATCTAACTAGCAGGTTATTTGGACAACTCCGGCTTTTTGTTTATCAAAGTTTTCTTAAATAACTACTTTGTTCAAAGTCGTCACAATTGATTTAAAGTTCTATTTCTTCCTTTTGTATCAAACTAGTGTATTTATGCCTATATAGGTATCAACGCTACCAGGTGTGTCTATAAGCTCATATTCCTCGGAGGCTTTCTCCAGTATATCAAATATTCCGTACTCTGTGTCAAGTCTTTTCGCGATATCGTGCAGGTCTTGCAAGTAAGATCGTAATAGATCATGTTGCTTACTTATTCGCTCTGTGTACTCCTTCGCCAACGTGATTTGATTATCAGCTTTCTTGTCATTCTTTTGATTATGCTCATAATCATTTCCGCATTCAATATCACGAAGTGCCTTTAGGAACATATACTCGGCTGAAGCTATAGTCCACCTGTTGTAGATACGCACAAAGTCAATAACTGGTTTTGATATATTTCTGTCCTCTCTTGTGTGAAAGACACACCTCCATTCGGTGCTCATCATATCCACCTTTAAAAGGTAAGGAACATAGGTTCTGGACATTAAATCCTCATACTCCTCCTTTAACTCCATTATGCTGATTAGATATTTTTCTCTCCTCTTCACATCAAGCTTACCTGTGTTTATTAGGTCAACAAAATGAACCTGCTCACGTCTCAGTCTAGATTTTACTAAAGCAGCAGTACGTATATGTCTACCTTTCACCAGTTCGTTATATATAGTATTCTTTAAATTGTTCATTAAGATTGAGCTTATTACATCGCTCAAATTCGCTGCCATAATAGTATGCTCCTTTACAGTAAATCTTGTGTTTATTGATATGTTATCCCCAAAAATATACATCATGATTTTTAAACCTCCTTTATGATAATATGCTTTCATAGCGGAGTATATGTTCTCCGCTATGGCATATCTAAAATACGAACGGTATCAGTTGTTCTTGTGTATCTAAGAGCGAAGTGCCAATACTTCAGCTTCGGTAAAGTTTCCAACGTCACACACAACTTCACGCTCAGTTTCATCAAGCTTCGAATTATAAATCTTGCGGTTGCGGGTATTGCCACCGCACATAACTGCCGTATAGATGCAGTTATAAACGAAAACGGGAAAAGGAGTATTAACATCTTCTGCCAAGTCAAGAAGACTATTTATTTCCGACTCTGTCATATGAGAATTATCACCATTGATAAGGACTTCTATGACGGTGTTTCTAAAATCTATTGCTGCATTCTCATATTTGAAATGCCATAAATCTGACGTTATCTTTGAAAATAAGTCTGCACTTGGTTTCTCACGGTAATTATCTTGATACTCATCATAAAAACCACTACTAAAAATTATTCGAATTTCCTCTGTAACATTTCGTTCTTCTTTTCTCATGCCGGTCAGATAGCTTCGGTAATTGGAATCATTTAACCGGATATATCTGTTATCATCCTCAGAGAACTTCCAACACCCTGCAGCCGCGTTTATGAGATTCACATGATAACGAAGTGGACCACATAGCACTGCGAGAATAGTATTAATCACAAAGGCGTAATTAAAACGATTAGGTTGTTTCGTTTTAGCTTGCATTGATATTTCCTCCTTTTTCATTATTGTTTTGCTACTCTTTGAGTAGGTGAACATAGATTGATGTAGCTGTGGCAAGGTGACTTCCTGTATAAGGTATGGTAATATAATTATGACAGGAAATAATATGCGAAAAGTATGACATCAATCTTCTGTATATTTATTATATCACTTTACTAAAACGCTTTCAAGACAATGAATAAATGTTTTATACAATCTCGTCGAATTTTGTTCACCTTAACAAAACATATACATGTTTTTTGTTGAACTCCAAAAAACACCTACACACTTTTAGTCAGTAGCTTTGTGTTGGTAATTGGTGAAACTGTTAATTACCACTCAGCAGCTTTCGCAGGGTATCTCAGTGTTTACAGGTATACAATCAAATGATAATACAAGCAAAGACTGAGAAGCTGATTGTCAGCAAAGGATAATAGCATAGCTACTTTAAATGAGATATACAAGCGGATTTCGTCGAAGATAAAGTTATATTAGCTATGGCAATTACCAACCTCATGAAAAAATCTATGCAAAACTGAAAATAATCTCGAAAAGGAAATCTATTCTTCCTCTCCGCTGAGCTACTAATATAAGGATATAGATTTATAGTACTCAAAAAATGACAGAGATATAATAAAAGATTAAGGTCAATGTATTGAATGTGTTTACTATGGATGGTGATTTCAATGAAGAACAAAGTTATCGTTATGAATAATGATTTAGGTAAAATAGTTTAAAGCAAAGTGACTGTTTTGGGAGGGAGTTTTTATGAAAAAACACAAGAAGAAAAAATACATTAAGTTTATGAAGCTCTTAATTATATGCTTATATCTGATAGCTGTCATCTTAAGCGAGATAATTGGTATAATGCAGACAAAGAATCGCAATCACGACAGTTCTGTTCTAGAAGAGGGGAGTTCTGAATCATTAGAAGATACATATAGATTTGAGAACGATCCGTCAATTATATTATATACGCTTGGAGACATTAGATTGCATATTATTACGGACAAGTTTAATGATATTCCTATGCACCTACATGATGCTCCAAAAACGATGCTTTCGAGCGTGAATACTACGCGAAATCTAGAGCATGAAAAGATTTGATACTTAAATCAGGGATTAGGATGTTAAACTGTTTTTAGTTTAATTGTCATTTTTGAATAGTAGGTACTAATCTTGATCCCATTTTTGACACTTCATTCATTGACCATTTTGACGCTCACTTAACATTCTTACATCATAGTTGCCCATATCTTATGCCTCAGTAAAATTATAATCTCCGATTTTTTTCATAGTAATTACTCCTCGGCTTATGATTTATCCTTCGAAGTAATTATATCATATTTGGTGAGCTGTGTCTTCATGGGGGATTGCTTAACGTGTTATGGTAAAAGGCAAGTTCCTTAAAAGGCTTATTAAAGTGATTTTATAACATAAGAAAACCCAATCTGAAATCATGGTTTCAGATTGGGTTACTTCTATCCTCATAATACTAGCTTAGCAATTTCTCGCCCTATTTTTTCAACATCCAATTGACAATTCTCATTTTTTCTATAATATATGTAAAAAAACTTTATACGCGAATCCTTCTTGCTTGAAAAAAGATTGATTAGTTTTTCCAAAGGATACGCCTTCTGTGAGGTGGGAAAATATACTAACAGTTTCCTTAAGTCTTCTTTATTAAAGCTACTCTCAAATTTTGCTGCAGGAATAATAATAAAATCAAAATCTATTTTTTGATCATAATGTATTTTTTCAAAGCATTTAAGCCATTTTTGTAGCAATTCATAACGCTTTTTCATGTCATTATAATCCGGCTCTTCTAAATTAGATTCTTCAAGTTTTTTTATTGTTTCTTCACAAAATTTTAAAGATTCTGCATCTAAGCAATGGGAAGGAGACTCTTCCTCCAAAAACTTCACAACCGTATTTATTTGGTTTTGAAGTATTGGGAAAGCATCGTCGCCAACATATCCATCAAGAAAAACTTTATATTCTGATTCAGATTTCCAAATAGGACTTCTTCTTGAGTTGCGATCATATAATTCTTTACAAGAAATGCTATCAACATACTTTGATAAGAATATTATATCATCATCACATAGCAAAGATACATCAAGCAAGGGCTTATTCTTCCTAAAATACCGAGAAATTGCTTCTATTTCTTGGGAATACACGGATTGATCCGGTAAACCACTAATGATTTTACCAAATAACTCTCCAACATCTATTAATTGCTGCTTCTCCTTATTTGGAAGCAGTGAATTTAGAGCAAACAAATTTTGACCTGTACTTGCATAATAGAAATCGTTTACTTCTCTAATAATACTCTGTATTAAAAATGTCTCATATAAGATAACAGGATGATTTTGAATCCACTTTTTTTCTGCATCATGAGCGTAAATAACATTTTCAATTACACTCAAAGCAGATTTATTAAATGCAAGATTTATACAGCAGTTTTCATCTTTTATTAAAAGCAGTCCTTTAAGAAGCCTTAGATAATCGATTGAAATGCTGTTGTAGCCCATTACAAATGCGTCTCTAATTAAGTAATCAAGGCGATCAACATCTATGGTAGAGGAGTTTAGAAGTGAAATAATAGAATTGTAAAATGATAATTTTGTATCATTATTTGCATTTGAATATCTGTATCCGGTTATGCAACGAGCAAATAAGCTACGTTCTTCAGAATTCTCAAAAAAATAAACAAACTGAGAAAGGCTCAAAATGACACTCATAATTTCATGAGGTGCTGCATTCTTCTTTTTAGTATGATATTCTTTCATTTCACGCGAAAAAAGATCATCATTAACCAATCTTACTAATTGATCATCTAGAGAATCTGGTGTATCCAAATAAAAAGCTTCTCCTGAATGAGAAAAAGGAGCATGACCTATATCATGTAAAAGACAAGAAAGGGTAAAAATCTTCTTGACCCTATTAATATCGATATCAGCATTAATATCAAGCTTACTATATGCATCTGCTACTGATTCAAAAGCAATTTTCCCCAAATAATAAACACCTAAAGAATGTGTAAATCTATTGTGAAGAGCAGATGGATAAACGGGAAGATAGCTTGTTTGCCTAATATATCTTAATCGCTGAAATTCAGCTGTATCAATAATGCTTTTAACTATTTCTTTGGATATATAAATATATCCATATATTGGATCTTTAATTCTTTTCATTTAATTCTCCAACCAATACTTTAATAGCCTCTTGTGAAACAAAAGCTTTTATTAATTGTAGAGCAATATTGATTCTAAATCGGGATCGTAGATAAGTCGTAGATATATTATCATTTAGTGATATAATAATATCATCTTCACTTTCTTCTATCGTAAAAATATCCGAGCAATCATGAAAAAACTGATTCGTTGCTTCTCGATTAAAAATTAGCTTAACATCAGTATTATTCTTTTTTAGATTCATCAAAATAACATTACCGTATTTGCTTAATTGCGAAAAATTAACAGACCTTTTCCCTGTTTTTTCAACGATTTCAATTAACGCATTTGCAGCTAAATCTTCAATACCAATATAATAACACATGTTTTTTCCTCCATTTTTCATTTGACAACTAATTAATAAAACTCTATTGATGTGTTTACAAATATTTTCTCCTTTCTCAATAAAAGCGTTGTGATTTTCCCAATGAATAATTGAATAAAGCACTATAAAATATTATAGTTTTCTGCGTTATAACTATGGTGAAATACAAAGTATGATTCTATCATAAAAATCAAATAGATAATTCAGATAACGAGACACAAATAATCAAAAATCATTATTATTTCTTAAGTTCTAAATATACAAATGATTGCGGCGCCTGACTTATTCCATAAAAAGAAAGATTCTTAGGTTGATTATAAATCATTACGTCCTTAAGTTTATAAGCAAAAGCTTTTTCTTTCCCTTTATAGTACGCAAAGAAGTCTTTTTTTGTTATCCCCGATGCAGACTTTGCAATCTTCCATATTTCCTTAGGAGACCCTTCTAGAATCTCTTCGATTGTTGCCTCGCCTACCACCTCTTTTTGCGGAGACGAAGCATAAAAAATTATTTGATCTACATCTTTTTGGGGCCTGTTTTTTCTGAATTCATATAATTTCTTTCCCTCTAAAATCACCTTGGCATATTTCGGCTTAATCGATAATAACATTGCTGACATCAATATTTCCCTCTCTTAATACCTTTTCAAATTGCATTCTGTTATAATATGAAGCCATTGGGTGAGTATTAAACCCACATCCATTACTATTAAGCCATACCCAATTTACATTATTACCAGCTCCAAAATACCCGTAATAAACCAATTCTATAATTGTAAGGAAAGATGATTCATTATATTTATTTCTAAGCTCATCTTCATTGAATACCGATTTATTTCCAATTATATTCCGATATTCGTCAAACGAATAGAAGGAGATTCCATTATCCTTTATCTTTACTATACGAGTTATAACACAATATCCAGTTATAACTGATTTGTAGCTTGGTTTACCTTCTGACCCTGTATATTTTCTGTATATTAACACTGGGTCGCCTTCACTAAAGGCCAATCGGCGTGGACTACCTATGTAAACTTTCTTCAATCCATTTGCAACGCTCATATCTACTCTTTCCTGCAAAGTGTTTGCAAGATCAGAAAAAGCAAACATGGTATCATGATAATCCATATCTATCGCCAGGCATCCAGCATGTTGAATTCCTGGATCAAGGAAAGGGAAAGATTTACAAGGGTCAGAATAATCAATGGACTTCCTGTTTTTAATATATATTCCTTCTTCATTAGAGTTATATCCTACACAGACAAATCCATATTTTACAAGCAAAGAAATGAGAGAGGCATGCTTTTCAAAAACGGTGACATATATCTCATCGATTTTTGCTTTCTGCCATTTCCATAAAATCAATCCAATCGTTCCTTCACCGATTCTTTGATTTCTATACCGATCATCTATCTTAATCGTGGATATTTTCATTCGAGGTATTGCAGGTAAATAACTACCATTAGCAAGTATCAAAGGCTCATTCTCATAATTTTTCAAACAAACAAATGCGCCTAATCCTTGTTCATCCTCAAATACCAAAGCCTCATCTCCGGATACTTCCTTTTTATGAAACCAATCAATAAAGCCAGTACTTGACGATGAGCCGGGATAATCCACCTTTAATGAATCAAAAAAAGAGTCATTTAAATCAATAGCAGAAAATGGTTTGCGAATAAACTTGCCAGCCAATCAACACACCTCCATGCTTTTAATAAAATCGATTGCTTTTGATCGGTCCTCTTTTCCTCTTGAGATAAAAAGTTTAGCGCTTATTATTTTTGCCACTTCTGTAGCATAAATGATTTCTTCGTTCTGAAATTCTTCAATACTATTTATAGATACATTAACGCCGTCTCGACTTTTTCGTCTCTCTACAATTATTTGAGGTTTCTCTGTTAGTACAATAATGCCATCTGGAGCAAGAGCAATAAAGGTTTCTGCCGGAATCCTCTCAACTTTCCCATATGAATTTAGTAGGCAAAAATGTCCGTCCAAAATAAACTGCTGTGATTCACTCTTTAATTTGTTAACAGCCAGCAACAAATATTGCTGATTATCCGATATGGTTTCGCCTCGTATAAGCTTATCACTTCCGAATGATATCTGCTTTTCTTTAGCTATAAGTTCACTGGCAGTATACGTTTTAATATGTAAGGTATCAATTATTTGTTTGCAGAAATACGACTTACCAACTCCGTGTACACCAGTTATCATTATCATTCTTATGCCCTCCAAATGAACTAATCAAATGGTCTTTCTATATATACTATTATTTTAACACAATTCAAAAGACTTTTCAAGTGTTTTTTTGCTAAAATCTCATTATTTAATATAGTTTTACCTGCTTTTCCATACCGATTTTATTTCAATCATTATAGTCGGCATTTAGTTTATTCATTAAACTTATTGCAAATTTTATTATCACAAGAAAACCCAATCTGAGCTCGGGGCTCGGATTGGGTTATTCCTATCACGTCATTTTAGTTAACTACTATCTCCCCTCACAAAAATCATTAACCGGTGGCAGACACAAAAGTATTCCTGGATCATCAAGCATACTTGAAAGGTGATTGTTGTTTATTATTACAAGCATCGTGTTGTTTATTGCGTTTAAGCGATTTTTTGATAAAATACCCTTGAATTCTACCACTAAATATGATATAATTTATATAAGAATTTATACGATTTTCAGCTTGTTTCTTGGATGTTTTGTTTTAATAATTTCTTTCTGTTTTGCCGAGGTCACATGAGTATAGATCTGAGTAGTAGTTATAGAGCTGTGTCCCAGCATTCTTTGAATGTAACGTATGTCAACGTCCTCTTCAAGAAGCAAAGTTGCGAACGAATGGCGGAACATATGCGGTGTTATATGCAATTCGATCCCACAGAGAGCACAGTAACTATTCAGCATATTCCTTACCGACTGCTCAGTAGTTCTGTTTCCAAGCTTGTTTACGAAAAAGTATTTTGATGATGTAATGCTATCTTTATTCATATTACGATATCTATTCAAAATATTCAGAACTGCTTGATTCTCTATAGGAATTATTCGTTCCTTTGACCCTTTTCCATAGAATTTTACTGTGCCGCCTAGTACATCAACATCTTCTGCGTGCAGAGTGCAAATTTCAGCCACTCTGCCGCCGGTCGCAAACAGCAGTTCTATAATGGCTGCATTTCTAACCGCACATTTTAGTTGATAATCTGTTCCTGCCAGCGAGATCTGTTTGTATGAGAAAGATATGAGTCTTGAAATAGTGTCAAGAGGTATCGTCTTGGGAAGCATCAATGGTTCTTTTATTATCGTTTCGATTTTGTCGAAGGGATTGTAGTCTATAAGATCCTGCATAAGTAAATAGTGAATAAACGCTTTCAAGGTGGCCAGTTTTCGCTTAGCCGTCTTAGGCTTGTACCTTTTGTTCAGAAATTCTATGTATGTCCAAAGGGATCCTTTGGTAAGTTCATTTGAGAATTTACCGTATTGTGTCATATCTATTTGATAAGCCCTGATTGTTTTTTCACTAAGCTTCTTGTGAAACTGACAGTAATTAAAGAAACCATCCACAAACAGTTGGTATTCAAACATTTTTTATCAACTCCGTGTTATAAAGATTTGAGTGTCGAACGGACACACATAATTAAATTATACCATTATTTCTTAGCGATTAAAAGCTTATTTATATTAAAGGAGAACCCTCTGAATGAGAATCATAGATAGAGTTTGGTTTACATTAATCTCAACAATGTGGATAATAATTATATATGCCATAGATCATAAATGTAGTTGCATTTGGGGCTCATTTGCTTCAACAACAATTATCTTGATTACCATTCCTATTATTCTATCAGCATTGTGGTTGTTATTTATTAGAGTCACAAAAACCTCAGAAAACATATCATCATGCAGCAGTGTCGAAGAGATAAACAATGATTTTCTGGCTAATTATTTAGGCTACTTTTTTGTTGGACTTGGATTAAATGATGCTACCACTCTTTTTATAGCTTTTGGAATTATCTTTGTGTTTACCTTTGCATCACAGAACCAATACTTTAATGCTGTTTTACTATTATTCGGATATAAATACTACTCCGTTGAAACCAGCGAAGGAACTAAAGCCTTGGTTATTTCTCAAAACAACTACAGGAATAGTAATGCTGTAGCAAGCGATAAACTTAGAAGAGTAAAAGATGGTGTATTTCTCGAATTAAGGTGATATGATGAATTGTTTGATAGTAAAAGTTAAGACCGGCAGCAGAACAACTATAACTTACAGGAAGCTACTTAGCGATGTAGTAATTTATTCGATGCCTGCTGACCTTACAAATGCATTAGAGTATTCTCCAAATACTTTGCATGAAGATAATGAATGGTATAAAATCAGTAATTTTTCTGGAAAATCATTTTGTTTACAGTTTTTGAAAGATAATTTTTCTTCTGTTAATTATGATGACCTTGGCACCAATGAAATTGATAGAATTGATTTTCTATGCTCATACCAAGATGATATATACTATTTTCAAAATGTTAGTAGAGCGAGTCTTAAACCAAAAAAAGCAATTCATCTGGGTGACAACTATTTTTTTGATGAGAATAGTAAAAGTATAAGTATAAACCATTGTGCTGATGCCATTTATGTAAAGTCCGAAAATATATTGTACTTTCAGAAGCTACCAAAAATCACTTCGATTTTTAAAGGGATAGATATTCTTTACCGGGAAGCGACCGATGAAGAAACATGCAATTTCTTGAATGAGAAATTCATTAAGCTGAGCAATGATTTTTCAGCAGATAAAGTAAAAACCAGAAACAGACAGCGTATTGCATTAGCCATTGATACGATTAATGGCCTTAGAGAAAAAGATAGAAAAGCGCTTTTTGATTACATTGCCGAGTATCGTCCGGAATTAAAAAAAGGAAAAAGAAACGTTTTCTCAATTGGTTCTGAAGAAGATCTTAAAAACTTTCTGTATGGGATTGAACAACGTTATTATACAACTGAAGTAAATCCGGAAAGACGAATTGCTAATTCAATTATTCGATTTGAAATTGAATGATTGAATTGGTTTAAATTAATAAAACAATCAACAACCGATAACTATTTATTATCGAATAATAATCAGGAGGTATAAATAATGGAAAAATACAGAAATCATATGATTTATTTTACTGAT
>OCTW013422444.1_pt1 | contig 15366 bp, 22 predicted proteins | sample 1539671 | NCBI WGS metagenome assembly OCTW01 (sample SAMN02144230, study PRJEB22623) | gut metagenome | biome: sheep rumen | host: Ovis aries | place: New Zealand
CGCCCCTTGTTAACATAATTTGTTTACACTTAACATAATATAACGGCAACCGCCCTGATCTATGCCCTGATCTATGCCCTGATCTATGCCTAAAAATTTTTTACTTTTTTCTAGTATTATGGTTAACTAGTTATTGACTTTTTTACACAATAAATGTATTATAATAAAGAGCGATGAAAAATATATATTTCCTGTCTTAATTGATATTATTGATTTGGCTTTTCATTTTGCAAGTTATAAAAGAGATTTGTTTATTATTACCCAGTTCATCGCTCCCCCGATATATGAGAGCCCGTGGTAAAGTAAATGTGAGTTCGACTCTCACCGCTCTCAAATTCTTATATAAGAAAGGAAGAAAAAACAATGGGAAAGTACGAAGTTAAAATTCTAGAGAAAAAAGGCACAATGGACAATAGTCTATTTGAGGAAATGGCTACAAGAGGAGATATTACATCAATCAAAGTAACTGAAATTTTAGGACAAGTAGTCAAAATTACTGGTTATGCAGTATGTGAAATTGCAACAGAGGACAAAAATTTCACTATGAATTATTTTGACACGGAAGAGTATGGAATAATTTCAAGCGGTAGTGACATTTTTAAGGATAGTGTCATTGCATATTTTGACAAAGTTAACAATGTCAGAATTTCAGAAATTAAAACAAAAAAAGGAAAAACATATAAAGCAGTACCAGAGCTAAACTCAAAGAAAAACGAAACAAGAACAGAAAACAAAGAGCAAGAAACAAGCGACGATTTACCATTTTAAATTTAATGGTACAAATTGAGGGTGTATCATTACACCCTCTTTTTTGTACGGAAAGAGGTAATAATGGCAGAATTAACCAAAGAGCAAAATTTATTGAGGCAAGAGCTTAATAAACTTTCTAAAAGAGCAAATCAACGTATTTTAGAGATTGAGAGACTCACAAAAAGAAAGAGCCCACAATTTGCCGTCAAAGAGCTTGCTGATTTACTTTCAACAACTAAAGGATTAACCAAAAGAAAAGGAAAATCAATAAGAGCTAGTCAATATAAAAAGTCAATGACTGAAACCGATGTAATTGGTTCGATAAAAGCATTAAGAAACTTTTTAGACAAAGAAAGGACACCAACCTCAACTATTAGAGGAATAAAAGCATATACTAAAAAAATAAGTGAAGAAACAGGAAAAAAAGTAACATTTGCTATGGCAAGTAAATTATTTCAAGCTCAAAAACAGTGGACATGGATTTTTGAATATGTAAATGAGTCCGACTTTTGGAATTATTATAATCTTGTATTTAAACCACAAAAACCTACATATTTACAATTTATTGAAGATTTGGAAGGTGGTCTTTGGAATGGTGATATTCCAATTGATGAAGATTTACGAGAAGATTTAAAATCCGTTTATACTTATTTGAGGGGTTAAAATGAAATATTGGACTGAATATTTTGGACATTCTTACGATATAGACGGAAAGCGTAAATTCTACGATACTACTATTTATACATTTGACATTGAAACGACATCATATTTAATTTTAGATGATAAAATCTTTAAAGCTAGCGACTATTTAAACTTAACAAAAGATGATCAAGAAAGATGTTCTTTTCAAAGTCTTATGTATATATGGCAGTTATCAATCAATAATGTTGTCTACTATGGAAGAACATGGCAAGAGCTTAAATCTTTTATTGAAGAAATACAAGAGCATACAAGAGATGAAAGAGGAAACTATACAAAAAAATATATTTTTGTTCATAATCTTTCATATGAATTCCAATTTTTAAGAAATATCTTCAATTTTTCTGAAGTTTTCTCAAGAAAATCAAGAAAAGTTATAAAATGCGAACTTGAAAATTATAATGTAGAATTTAGATGTACTTACTATATGTCAAATTGCTCACTTGATAGACTTGCAAAAACATATAATTTACCAGTTAAAAAGCTGGTTGGAAAATTAGATTATAACAAAATTAGAACTCCAGTTACCAAAATGACATCTGAAGAGCTTGAATATTGCGAAAATGATTGTTTAGTTGTTTACGAATATATTAAAAAAGAGCTTGAAACATACAAAACACTTAAAAATTTACCACTTACATCAACCGGTCATGTTCGAAAAGAGATGAAGGAAAATGTTGTTGATGAAAACTGGGCATATATAAATAAAGTTAGAAAATCGATAAATATTGACCCACATGTTTATAACTTACTTTTAAAAGCCTTTGCAGGCGGTTATACTCATGCTAACTGGATTTATGCAGATGAAATTTTGCACAATATTTCAAGTTTTGATTTTACATCATCATATCCTTATGTTATGTGTGTTGAAAAATATCCGTCAACAGAATTTAAAAAATGTAATATAACATCATATGAGCAACTTATTGACAAATTTGCATATATTATAACAGTAAAATTTTATAATATAAAATGTAAATATTATAATAATTTTATATCACAATCAAAAACAAATTATATAAAAGGAGCAAAATTTGACAATGGTCGTATTATTTCAGCAAAAGAGCTAGAAATTACTTTGACTGATGTTGATTTAAAACTAATTTTTGATACATATGACTTTGATAAATATGAGTTTGTTGAGGCTTATTTTTCTATTTATGATTATTTACCAAAAGATTTTATTGAGTTTATTTTGCAAAAATATGTAAATAAAACAAAATTAAAAAATGTTGATGGTATGGAAGTTGAATATATGATGGAAAAAAATAAATTTAATAGCCTATATGGAATGAGTGTAACAAATAACATAAAAGATAGAGTCATTTTTGATAATGAAACAGGCTGGAGCGAGGAAAAATTGACAAATGATGAAATAATTGAAGAGCTACATAAGGAAAAAAGAAAAGTTTTTCTTTCATTTTCTTATGGTGTATGGGTCACGGCTTATGCAAGAAATAATTTACTTAGGAATTTAATAAAACTTGATAAATGGGTTGTTTATGCTGATACCGACTCACTTAAACTTTTAGATGGTTATGATAAAAACGTAATAGACGTTTATAATCAAAATGTTTTAGTTAAAATTGACAAAGTTTGTAAACATTATAAACTTGATAAAGAGTCTTTTTCTCCTGTCGATGTTAAAGGAGAAAAGCACACTCTAGGTTTATTTGATCCCGATGGTTTTTATGAGGATTTTATAACGCAGGGTGCGAAAAAATATGCTTACATTGTAAAAATACCGATTGAAAAAGCTAGAAAAAAAGATAATTATAATATACTACGCACCAAAAATGGGTTTGCGTGGTGTTTAGGGATAACCGTTTCAGGTGTTCCAAAAAGAGGGTCAAAAGCCCTTAAAGATTTGAAAGATTTTAAAGACAATTTTATTTTTGATTTTAAATATACAAATAAAAATATGATGATGTATAACGATGATATGTATCAGATTAAAATTGAAGATTATCAAAAAAATAAATATGTTTCACATGAAAAATATGGCTCTTGTTTACTTCCTACTACTTACGAGCTAGGAAAAGCCAACGATTATGCGGAACTTGTCAAAGATGAGTCAAGCCCCCGTGCGATATATAAAGAATGAGGTGTAAAAAATGAAAGATTTAGAAGTAATTGAAGAATATAGAAATATGAAAAACTTAACAGAAATATGCAGAAAATTTGGAGCTGATAGGTCAAACCTACTTCGTGGACATGATAAGAAGAATGAAAAAAAAGTTGCAAATGTTTGTAAATGTGAGATAATGAAATTAGCAAGTAAACTAATATTAGAGGAGCAAGAAAAATGTCAATAAAACAAATACATTATAATATTGATAACATAAACAAAGAAAATGCACTTTTTAATTTAATAGTTGGCGAAAAATCTAACGGTAAATCATATCAAGTAAAGCACAAAGAAGGTGTTTTACATTATATGGAAAATAGACCGGACACACTAGACAAAGATCAACTTTTAATGGACGCGAAAAAAGGATATAGATTTATTTTACTTCGCAGATGGGGTGAGGATATTTCCAATCTTTGGATTGAACAATACTTTCAAGATGTTGATGTCTTTAAAATTACCGACGGAAAATATAATTGTATAACTCAATGGCGAAAAGTTTTATATTTTTCCAACTATTCGGCTGAAACTTTTAAAACTACAAGAGGCGAAAAAATCGGTTATGTTATGGCATTATCAACAGAGCAACACATGTCGGGTGCGTCTTTTCTTGATGTTGACAGAATTATTTTTGAAGAGTTTGTTGAGCGTGGAAGTTATATTCCTAATGAGCCCGATAAACTTATGATTTTTTACTCAACTATCGACCGTAAACGCGGAACTACTAAACTATATATGGTTGGAAATTCAATATCTAAAGTATGTCCTTATTTTAGTGCGTGGGGTCTTGATGGAATTTTCAGAACTATCAAACAAGGTGAAATTAGAACAAAAATTATTGAAACAGAAAATACAAGTGTTAAACTTGCAGTAGAATTTTGCGGAAAGTCTGGCGGTAAATCTGTAACAATAGGATCAGCCTCTGCGATGATTGACGGTGGAGCATGGCAAACAACACCACAACCAAAACTTCCAAAAAGTAAAAATGAATATTATTCACTTTTTACTTTTGGCTTTTTTTACAAAGGTTTTAAATTTTTATGTGATATATTACAAGATAAAATAAAAAAAGATAATGTATGTTTTTTTATTTATCCATATTTTAAAGAATTCAACGAAAAAACAATTGTTTTTTCTGATATAATAAAGACAAGCCCATATTGGCAAACAGATATTTATAATATGATAAATATTCCAAACGATAGACTTAAAAAAATTTTATATACATTTAGGGAGTGCAATATTTTTTATTCTGATGATTTATGTCGGAACGGATTTCAAACAATGTATAAATTTTACGATAAGGAGATGAAAATAAATGGATAGTAAACTAATTATAGCAAGAGGTATTAAACTTGATAAAAACTACACAAATGTACTTTCATATGATACAAATGACATGTTGTCACTAGTTGAAAGTCATGAAGAATATTCCGAAAATAATTATAATTATATTGATTATACAAAAAATGAAATAATGGCGAATGTCGATTATAGTGTTGTAATGCGTTGCAATTACATAGCTTTTCAAAATCCAAGACATGGAAATAAATGGTATTTTGCTTTTATTGATGATGTAAAATACAAGGCACCTAACCAATGTATAATAATGTTTACGATTGATGTTTGGTCAACATTTTTCGACAATTGGTCAAGCCGTCCTTGTTTTGTAGTTCGTGAGCATGTCAATAATGATACAATTGGAGCTCATACAGTACCCGAAAATGTTACGACTGGAGATTATGTTTGTACTTACGAAGGTGGTATTCAACAATTATTACAAAATCCGAAAGTTATAATTTCAGCCACTGTTGATGAAGGTGGCACAAAATCTGGAGGCAATATATATAATGGTGTACCGACTGCCTATGATTATTTTATGTATAATATTAATGACGCAAGTGGCATACAAAATCATATAAACGTAGCAAATGCTCAGGGTGGAGATATTAACCAGATGTTTATTGCTCCCGATTGGATTGTGGGGGGTACAATTGGAGCACATTTAATTGAGCCAACAAATTCTCCTAAACGCGAATATGGGGCAATTCCAGAAATTACACAACTAGATGGATATACACCAAAAAACAAAAAATTATTAACTTATCCGTTTTGCTTTGACAAATTAACTAATATGCAAGGTCAAGAGTCTATATTACATCAAGAGCTATGGGCTAATAGTACGCAAGACGATGTGAGTGGAAAAGTTCTTGAAATATCCGCTTGCTTAACTGCTGGGTGCTCTGTTAGAGCAATTCCACATTATTACGCGGGTGAGAGCCTTGCTCCCGATTATGGTATAAGTGGACCAAAATATCCACAACTTAATTGGAAAACAGATGCATACATAAACTGGTTAACTCAACAAGGTGTAAACGAAATAACACAAACTGCCGAGGATACTCTTATAAATCCAGGTGGAGCATTAAATGGTATAAGTAATTTATTGATTTCAAATTATAAAGCATATAAAACTCCGCCACAAGTAAAAGGTAATATAAATTGTGGTGACGTAATGTTTGCTCGTGGTTTATGTACTATATATATTTTAAGTTTTACAATAAAGAGAGAATATGCGGAGCAAATAGATGATTATTTTTCAAGATATGGATATAAAATAAATGAAGTAAAATTACCTAATATTTACGGACGTCAAAATTTTAATTTTATAGAAATTGGAAAAGATGATTGCATAGGTTATGGAAGTTTACCTAGTAAGTACATGGAAGAAATAAATAATATTTGTAGACAAGGTGTTACGATTTGGCATAATCATGATAATTTAGGAAATTATAATATAAACAATCCTATAATATAAAAAAGAGGCTTAAAGCCTCTTTTATTTTTTTAAGGATTTACTGGAGTATCTCCAAAAGATTTATTAAAAATTAAGACTGGAAGTAAAACTAATCTCATGTTTGATACTGCTCCTCTTGTAAAGAATTGTATTTCAATATCTCCATTTGTTTTAATTGTAATTGAATTTCCTATAACTTCACTTCCTGGAGCTCCATAATATTCGATACAAGCATTAACAACAGAGTATTCTTCTAATGGATTTAGTCCAGTATTTGGAATTACTAATTTATGCGTACCAGCCGTCGATGTAGTAACAAATATATTACCATAGCATTTAAACAATGATTTATCGCTATTTGTTGCAATTTGTATTGCAGATGATGCAAGAATAGTTGAGTCTGTTGACGACATTACATCACCACTATACATACTTATATCATTAAAATTTAATACTTGCTTAAATGCATTTAATGCTTGCTCTACTTCTAAAGCCTTTGCTAAACCAGAATTAGCGGTTGTCTGTGCTCCCTGTGCGGTTGTCTGTGCACCGCTAGCGGTTGTTTGAGCAGTTTCTGCGTTATTAAGAGCCGTGTCAGCCTTTGTATTTGCTTGACTTCCCAAGTCATTATTAGCTTTCATTTGTGTATCGATTGAGGACATTGCCCCGTTAAAATCACCAAGCCAAGTTGGTTTATCACTTCCCACAAATTGTGGTAAATTATAATTTTGTGTTCTATTTGTAGCACCCATTTATATCATTCCTTTCTTTATTAATTTCCCATTAAAATGGTTTTACCATTTAAGTCAAAATTATCAGCAGTTATCATGTAGCCATCGTATTCCGTAGCAGTTAGCTCTAGTCCGTCATATTCTGAACATGATATTGCATTATAACGAAGTTGATTATATAAATCATCAATAACCTTTGTAATTGGTTCTACTAAACCAGTCAAAGGGTTGTAAACATTAACGGCTCCGACTTCAATTTCATCAATTCTTTCGTTAACGGCATTTATTTGACTATCAACGTATGCTCTAAAAACAACTTGATATTGATTTAATAGCTCTAGAACTCTATTATATTGAACGTCCATTTGTGATTGAACATCAGCTAAAACTTCGGTTTTAAAAGTTGCGATTGTTTGATTAACTTCCGTTTTAAAAGTTTCAAAATCAGCTTCAATTTTTTCAACCGTTTCAAAAAGACCGCCGTATTTGTTATCAACTTCTTTTATTTTATCATCAAGATATTTGAAAATTTTGCACATCATTTGATAATCGTTTAATGCGTCAAAATCTTTTTCCAAAAAAGGAAAATTTTGTATAGCAAAAGTGTAGAAAGGACTACACCCATAATAAGGATTTGGAAACATTTTTATCTCCTTTCTAATCTAGTAACCCGTAAAAGCAAGGCTCTAAATCTTTGTATAATTTCGTATAAATACTTTTTTGGTTATCAATAAATTCCTTGTATAGTGAAAGTTTGTCAGCTGGAGTTCTTTTTATATTTTCAATAACATTTGAAGTACTTGAAGAGTCACCAACTGAAGTATCTTCAGAGCCCGTTTGATTTGTGTCGTAATTATAATCAGTCAAGTACGATCCGTTACGTATATCATTTAATCTATTGTCAGGCATGTCTGAATATCTTCTATCGGAAGTATTTTCCGTAGTGCTATTTGAATAATTTGTTGCTCTTGCATTTGAATTATTTTCCGATGTTCTTGTAACCTCTTCACCATCTGAAAAAATATCCCAGCCTTCGAGCATGTCAAAAAGCTTGTTATAATAAGGCATTATTTCGTTAAGTTTATTTGATAAAGTAAGTTGAAAAGCCCTCAAAGTTTCTTGTCCTATTCTTCTCATTAAAAAATGATTTATTATATTAATTTCAAATTGCTCTTTATCTAATTTTGAAGTTAGTGGGTATTCAACATCGCGAAAAATTTCGGCTCTAGAATTTTCAGCAAGTTTCATAATTCTTGACGGTGTTCCGTTAGTATAGCAAATACTTTCACAAATTGAAAATAGTGTAGGTGGTTTATGATTTTCTAATATTATGTCAAAATCAGTCATTTTGTATCGCCTCACTTTCATCAATATTTTCAGTATTTTCTGGAATATCATCAAGCTCTTTATCCGATGATGGAATTCCGTCATAAAAAGATATTTCTAGAGGTTTTTCAAGATATTCTGAAAACTTTTTGTTGATTTCATCAACTGCTTTTTTCTGTGCTTCATAGCGAACTGAACGCATTGCAATAGTTCCGCCCATCTGTGTCAAGACCTCGTCTTTTATAAGTCTTTCTTTTTTATTTATGTTGATATTAGATACACCGATTGCACCTAAAAACTCGTTCCAAAGATTTGCTTTATATTCATCAATTTTATCGGCAACAAACGGAGCAACTGAAAGAACTGACTGCGTTTCAGTAATGTCAAGTCCATCATAAGTGATAACATTTTCGACATTACCATCAATATTATTAAGTAAATCTGATATAGTATGCTCATGACCGCTTGCAGTTTTCCATATTCTATTAGTTTTTTGTTGTCCGATGTTGATGTCTTGCGTTCTAACGGCATTTGAATAACGCTCTGCGTATTGACATACCATTGAATATAATGACCTGTGTCCGGTGTTATCCCACATTATAACGAATTCGTCTTGCGTTAGTACCTTTGAACGATAGCCATTTTGTCCGTAGCATTGTACCCTACGAGGTCGACCATAGACATCAAGTCCAGCCATACTCACCCATGGAAGAGCCAAAAGACCCATTACTTCATCAACAAAAAAACAAATTGACCCTTGAGAAAGTAGAACTTTATTCACATAACTTTCATCTATATATAAAGGAAGATTTTTCTTTTTTATAACATTTTCAGCTAAATCTATCATTTTATTTCTATTCATTATGTAGGTTTGAAAATTTGAAATTTGCGAATTTATTAATTTTCTTCTTGTAGCCATTTTTTCTCCCTTCTTTAAAAATAAGGTAGGTAGAAAACTACCTACCCGCATTTTAAACAATAGTTATTGTAGCTGTTCCGCTTACACTATCATCATATATTGAAGTTGCAGTGATTGTAACTTCAGTGATTTCAGTATCAGCTGGAATTTTAACAGTTCCGAACTCATCAACCTTGATTGTCTCTTCTGAACTTGTCCATTTAACTGATTTATTTGCAAAACCAGTAGTTACAACTGTTGCAGATAATTTAACTTCTTGACCCTTTGATACGCTTGCAGTCGCTGGGCTTACAGTAACAGATGTTACAGTTGGAGCCTCTGTTGTAAATACGCAGGCTTGAGCAAATGGTGAAGTTGAAATTACGTTCCAAGCATGTAAGAACACATTTCTGTCAAGTGTTGTAGGGTTTTCCCACTCAGTTTGACGCTTTCCATCTGGATTTTCGTTGTTGTCTAGTGCATAATAAAAATCCATGAATAAATCATCTGCGAAAAGTAAACCTATAACAGTCTTTAATTGATTTTTTTCTGCCTCTGTAAAAGGTACATAAGTCTCTTCTAATAATAAAGAAAGTCTTTCTTCGTCATGCTCTGAAAATGTATCAATTAAAGCAAGATTTGTTTTTGTTTTAGCCTCATCTAGAAAATAAGAAGTTGCGTAAATTTCTGTTGAATTAATTCCATCTCTTTCACAATCAATCATTAAATATTGATTATCAAAAGATGTTGCTCTTCTTACACCCGCAGGGTTATAGTTTGGACTCATGAAAGTCATTTTATTTGAAACGCCCTTCATTTCAGCCAAAATTTGGCGAGGTGTTTTATCTGAATAATTTTCAATTTGTTTTGGTGTGATTGTTCCGTCTAAAATTCTTCTACAAATTTGATATTTGTCAACCAAGAATTTATCATAATTATATGAAGTATATAAAGTTGAAATACAATCCACGATAAAATCGTATAAATTACCCTCTTCATCAAAAGCCATTTGAAGTAAACTCTCATTTACTGTGTTCTCATAGAACTTTTGGAAGTTTAATTCATGGATATAGTTATAAACATCTGGAACTGATGTTTTTAAAAATCTTGTTTTATCATCATAATTTTTATTATAATCATAAACTTTTGCTAAATCTTGTATTAATTCTCTTACTTGTTGTCCTCTTCTTAATGCTCCACGATTAGCGAATACTTCCCATGGATTTTCCCATACATTTCTCTTTATTAATGTTAAACCGATAACATTAACAGTATTGATAAACATGTTTCTATATCTTTGATTGTCTAAAATAAGTTTACCTAATGGCTTTATTGACTCGCCTTGAACTGGTAAACCAATTTCAGCTTTTAACTCTGGATTTTGGTTTATAATATAGCTTAGTAATTCAGTGTCATTACTAGCTTTCAACACATTTTTAGTTGTAGTCTTTCCCATTTTAAAATTCTCCTTTCAAAAATTAAATTTCTTCGACGTCGACTTCTTCGACCTCTTCCAATTCTTCTTTTTGCTCTTCCTCTTCTTTTGAGTCTGAGTCAGAGTCTAAAAATCTAGCTTTGTATTTTTCTTTTAATTCTTCGTACTTTGTCTTGATTTCTTCAAGCTCTGTATTATCGCTTTCAACTTCAAAACTGTCTTCGATATCTTCTAAAAGCTCGATTTTTGTTTCGTCGTCAATTTCCATCTCATTGACTTTCTTCTTAAAATCTTCTTTAGATAATTTCATTTTTTCTTTTCTCCTTTCTCGAACTGGTTTTCAATTATTGTCAATCTGTCGTTTATACTTTCAAGTGTTTCAACCATTTTTTTCATTGTGGTTGCTTGAAAATATATGAGGTAACCAACGCAGACAATACCAATTCCGTTATTTGTCAAAAGATTAATAATATCTATCATAAAAAATCACCTCTAAAATTAAAATAACATAAGAGCAAAAAAAAAGTCAATAGCTCTATGCTATTAACTTTCGGATTTGTTAAACAAAACTTATAAAAAGTAAAGTTCGACAATATGTTCTTCGTAGTCCAGAATTATTAAGAACAATGTAATAATATAATAAAAAAAGAAAAAAGTCAAGATGTTATTATCTAAAAAGATAATAATATCTCAAATTTTTTCTTTGGAATCTCATGAACGTAAACGAACTAAAATGTTTACTTTTAAATAATATATTAAATTTTATCTAATGTCAATAAACTTTCTTCTATTTCTTAATTTTCTTGCATATAAAACCCATGGAAATTTATTTCTTTTTAAGTCAACTGGTTTAGGTTTTACACCATAATATACGGCAGAAATTCCTGTTTGGTTTGGTATATCCATAAATTCTGCTGGGTTTATATAGTCTTGATAATCACCACTAAAAATCCAGTCGCGGTTGAAAATATTTTGCATTTCTAAATGAAGATGTATTCCAGTTGAGTGTCCTGTTGAGCCTTCAACTCCAACTAGCTCTCCATTTCGAATAGCTTGACCTTGAGTTACTGCGACTGAATCCATATGAGCATATAAAAATCCTAAACCTGTGCCTACTTCTTTTATTATAATATAATTACCAAAACCATCAGGGTCATATGATACAAGTATTACTTCTCCATCGCACATTGAATACAAATTTGTATTTTCTCCTGTTGATATATCAAGTCCCTTATGGTAATATGACCCTCTATCTTCCCAGAATTGAGCAGTTACATAAAATTTTTTTCTGATAAAGGGTGCAATTCGTGCAATATAATCAGCCTCAATCGGTGTATCTTGCATATAGCCATACCAAAATAATGCTCTTGCTTTTCTTTGCTCCCAATGTATGCTTTCTTGTAGTGCTCTAGGTCTTTCGTAACCCGCCATAAACATTATAGCCAATTTGTCCGCGTTCCAGTTCATCTCATTATACAAAAATTGATTTGGTGTTATTCCTATCATGTCGGAAGTTGCACCAAAAGAGTAATAATTTGAAATAAACCCCGATGTTGTGTACCACTCACGAAGGTCATTATCTGTTGATGTAATTTCATCAAGTATAACTTGTATTTGAACATCGCCCGATGTATATGGTGAAAGTCCAAGTATATTACAATGAGATTGTAAAACAGATACTGGAGTCCATTGTACTAGACCATATCCACCACCGCCACCGACTTCAGTTAAAACTGGAGAGAAAGTTGACTCTAGGTCAATATTTCCCAATATTCCTGCGATTGTTCTATCATCAAGACCTTTTGCTCTATAATATGCAATTATTATATTCGCATTATTTTCTTTTTCCGCTTGTGTTAAGTAGCGGTTTTCACTTATCCATGGCATGTTATCACCTCTTAATCATCTTCACAAATATTTTCAAAATCATCTTCACAAATATTTTCAAAATCATCTTTAATGTAAATTACATGATAATCATTACTAGTAAGTGGAGATAAATATATATTGATTATCGTTTCTAACATTGCTCTAGCACTTTCAATTGACTTATAATAACCTATTATATAATTATCATTTAATAAATGATATACAAATTTTTTATTTCCATATTCATCTAATGAATAAAATTCAGATGCTTTTTTTATTTTTAAATTTCCCATTTTAGTTAAAGACTTTTTTACACTATCATATAAATAAATCATTTAATTCTCCTTCATCAATTACTTCACATCTAATATATTTAGCATATGTATAATAATAGTTCAATTCTTTATTTTCTTTTGTACTATTAATTACATTTTCCATCATTTCAATATATTCTTTTGTTGGTTTTTCTTTGGTAGTAAAAGAAAGTTCAGCTCTAACGCCAACATCTTCAATCCCACCTAAATCACAAGCTCTCATAAAATCAGAAAAAAACCTATTGCATTGAATAATAGAAAAATAATATTTATACCACATATTTTTTACCTCACAAAATTCTAATGACTTTTCGTTATTTTTTCACATTTTTCCTATTTGAAAAAGTATCATTTTTTATTGAATATAATTTTATAGCTAAACCAAAGTATTGACGTTTTAAATCTTGTATTTCTTTATTTAAATTATCAATTTGTCTTTGAAATAAAAAAGTAATTACAACTATTGAAATACATTTAATTATAATTAAAATCATATAAATAATATTAACCCACATAGTTATTACCTCTCATTACTGTTATATTGTATGTTTTCATTTCTACTTCATCACTATCAGTATTATAAAGTACACCACTTATTAATGTAATAGAAGCACCTGATATATGCGAAAAATTTAAATTATTCATCATTTCCATAAATTCACTTTTAGTCATATAATTAGACATTTCAAATTTTAATTTTGATTGACTTTCTAAAAAATCATTATTTTTTTCCTCTTTATTTAACATATTTTTTACCCCCATAAAAACCAGCTATCCAACCACTAGGAATACGTAACCATATATCAGAGCCAAGGTTTTTAGTTTCAAGACATGTTACAATAGTTCCTTTTTTAAGGACTCCAAAAACATCTGAATGAATTTGTGCGTTTTTAGTTAGCTCTAACTTATTGAGTTTACGGTTATAAATACCCGCTCCATTTCGTACATTTAAGTTGACTTGCAATGTATAATTTTGCCCTATTTTATACATTTCGTTTTCTTCATGTATATTTTTGTCAAAATCTTGCAAATTATATTTTTCAATTATATTCATTACTAGTCTAACATAATCAGGGTCAGTTGCATAGCCACCATTTTTGATTTCTTCAATACATGCTCTAGGTGTTTCAGATGTAATGGCTCTTCTATATCTTTGGTTTTTAGTGATAAGGTCAAAATAATCAGATATACTTTCATCAAGTGAATTGTATGCTCTAAAAGTATCATTTATATATACTGGATTATTGTCATACACTTCACGGGTTCTTGCTGAATATGTTTTACCTTTCCAACTCTCAAAAGCCTTTATACCAAAAATGGCGTTGGCTTTCATCATTATTTCACTTTTTCCGTAGCCTGTTTCAAGGCATGCTTGAGCTATAACAACAGATGAAAAAAGAGGATTTCCTCTTTTTTCGTTTTCGGCTTGAATTAGTGGGGATATTTTATTTATGAATTCGTTATTTGTCATTTTTATTCCTCTTTTCTATATTTTCTATACATTTTTTTTGCAATTGAAACAACTTTATCTATATCTTTAAATGAAAAAAGTTCAGTTTCAAGTAATTTAATTATAATCATTCCTAAATCAGCTTTTACATCATCTATATCTCCATATATTTCAATACTTCCTTCGTTTGATTTAATCATCTTTTCCTAGATTTCCTTTCTCTATAATATCATCAACTGATTTAACTAATTGCTCTAATATATTAACAGTATATGCTAATTCTTCTTTTAAATCATCGTCTTTAATTTCGATAAAATTAACAATTTTACCATGTATTTTATTCTCTAATAACATAGCTTTATATTTTAAATTTTTTGTCTTTTCATATGATAATTCAAGTATCATTTCCATTAAATCATTGTGTGCATCAAATTTATTTTTTTCTTTTTCAAAATTAAAATTACTCATCTTCTTTTTCCTCACTTTCATTTTTTACTAAATCACTTAATAAATTAGTATAACAAATTAAACCATTTACTTTAACAGTAACAAAAAAACCACTGTCTAAATAATAATCAAGTAAATCTAAAAAACTAAATAAATTATTATTGTTTAAAGTTTCAAATTCAAATTCACAAGACCATTGTTTATTTTTTGACTCTTTAACATATAGTGCAACTTTATTTGATATACTAATTCTTTTTAACATTTTTATAAATTCATTTGTACTTACTAATCTTTTATAAACCATGCTCAACAACTCCTTTCTTATATTCTTAATTATATTATACACCTTTTAGGTATTTTTGTCTAGTACTAGTTAACCATAATACTAGAAAAAAGTAAAAATTTTTAGGCATAGATCAGGGCATAGATCAGGGCATAGATCAGGGCATAGATCAGGGCATAGATCAGGGCGGTTGCCGTTATATTATGTTAAGTGTAAACAAATTATGTTAACAAGGGGCG
>OCTW011587623.1_pt1 | contig 15359 bp, 9 predicted proteins | sample 1539671 | NCBI WGS metagenome assembly OCTW01 (sample SAMN02144230, study PRJEB22623) | gut metagenome | biome: sheep rumen | host: Ovis aries | place: New Zealand
CCCGCCAGGAACTCAACCAGACCGATGAGTGGATCCCCATCCCGGAAGCCGTGCGCGAGCAGTATGCCGCCTACCGCTGTACCCCGCTCGTGCGGGCCTACGAACTGGAGGAGGCCCTGGGAACGCCCGCCCATATCTATTTCAAGAACGAGAGCGTGAGCCCGGCCGGCAGCCACAAGCTCAATTCGGCCCTGGCCCAGGCCTACTATGCCAAGGAGCAGGGCATCACCAACATCACCACCGAAACCGGAGCCGGCCAGTGGGGAGGCGCCCTCAGCTATGCGGCCAAGAAATTCGGCCTGGACTGTGCCGTTTATATGGTAAAGGTAAGTTACAACCAGAAGCCGTACCGTCGCAGCATCATGCAGACCTTCGGTGCCGCCATCACCCCGTCCCCGTCCATGAGCACCCGTGCCGGCAAAGACATCCTTACCCGGAATCCCAACGATCAGGGTTCCCTGGGATGCGCCATTTCGGAAGCCATGGAACTGGCTCTGACGACGCCCAACTGCAAATACACCCTGGGTTCCGTGCTCAACCATGTGTGCATGCACCAGACCGTAATCGGCCTGGAGGCAGAGAAGCAGATGGCCCTCACCGGCGAGTATCCGGACATCGTGATCGGCTGCTTCGGCGGCGGCTCCAATTTCTCCGGCATCGCCTTCCCCTTCATGCGCCACAACATCCAGGACGGGAAAAAGACCCGCTACATCGCTGCCGAGCCGGCCAGCTGCCCCAAGCTCACCCGCGGCAGGTTCGAATATGATTTTGCCGATGAGGCCGGGATGACCCCGCTTCTTCCCATGTACACGCTGGGCCATACGTTCAAACCCGCCACCATCCATGCCGGCGGCCTTCGGTATCACGGTGCCGGCGTCATCCTGTCCCAGCTTATGAAGGACGGCTTCATGGAGGCGGTTGACCTGCACCAGAGCGAAACCTTCAAGGCCGGTATCCTCTTTGCGCAGACCGAGGGCATCATCCCCGCTCCGGAAAGCTGCCATGCCATCGCCGCCACCATCCGCGAGGCGATCAAATGCAAGGAAACCGGCGAGCAGAAGACCATTCTCTTCAACCTCTCCGGCCACGGTTTCGTGGACATGGCCGCCTACGACCAGTATATCTCCGGCGAACTGCAGGATTACAAAATCTCCGACGAGGAACTGGCCCAATTCATCAAAAGTGCCGATGCCCTGAATCAGTAGCCATAACCCGGTGGCTGATAAGTAATTGCCTGTCAGCATGATACGTATAATCCTCTGCGCTTTTTGCGCAGAGGATTATACGTAAGTGATTGACTAACAGCGGGTTGGCAGCCACCCGGTTTCGCCTAGTCCACCATGACCAGGGCGGCCGAAGGGTGGTTGAAGTGCAGGGAGACCACGGGCTCGGTGGTGCGGTTGAGGCTGGCTTTCCACCAGGCGTCAAAAACCACATCGTCCAGGGGCCACTGCAGGCCGGTGGAGGTCACTTTCAGTGAATTGTCCGCCGTGAAGAACGAGAATCGGCGGCCTTCGCCCAGGTGGAGGTCGCAGCTGCCGGTGATGGCAAATGCTGTCCCGAAGTCGGAAACGAGGGAGACCTTTCGTTCTCCCAGGGGGAAAAGGCGGGTGTATTCCATCAGAAGGCCCAGGTTGCCGACGGTGTGGTCTTCCCGGAGCCCGGTGGCGCCCAGAATCACGATATCCTGTACCTCGGGATGCTCCCGAAGCACCCAGCTCATGGCTTTGGTAAGGTCGTTGTCGTCCTGCTCGGCCACGGCGACCAGAATGTCGCGGAAGGCATTCTGCTGCTCAGGAGGCAGGGAATCCATGTCGCCTACCACCGCCAACGGCCGGGCCGACGGGTTATGCGCCAACAGTTTGTTCAACGCCCCGTCGCAGCACACCACCCCTTCGGCGCTGTCCAGCAGATACAGGGGATACGGCTCCGAGGGAAACAGTCCGTTGCACAGAATGACGATGCTATTCATCTTCCTTGGGGGCGGCTTTGGCAATCTCTTCCTTGGATGTGCCGATGGTCACGGTGTAGGACTCCGGGTTGCGGAAGCCCAGCAGGAAGGCTTTTACGTTCATCCGTTTCTTTCCGCTGAGCTGCAAGTCCGTGATGGCGATGGCGCCGTCCTGCGTGGCCACGGCGAAGTAGGTCTTGCCGTCACTGAGCACCGTTCCGGGCTCTCCGTGCAGGTCTGTGCGCATTTCCCCGAAGAAGATTTTGAGCTGAACGGGAGATTCTTCGCTTTGCTCGGAATGACAGAGTTCCGTATAAGCCCCCGGGTAGGGGGACAGGCCGCGGATCAGGTTATAGACGTGCCGGGTGGTATCCCTCCAGTCGATGTGCTGGAGCTCGCGGGTAATCTTGGGGGCGGGCTTCAGGAGCTCGGAGCCCTGGATGAAGCTTCGCTGGACGCGCAGCTCCACGTTTTTCTGCACCAGGCCTTCCACCGTTTCCACCACCAGCCCGGAACCCAGTTCCATCAGTTTGTCGTGCAGGGTGCCGGCCGTGTCCGTGGGTTCTACCCGGCACTCGGAACGCAGGATGATGCCGCCGGTGTCAATCTTCTTGTCAATCATGAAGGTGGTGACACCGGTGATGTTTTCCCCGTTGATGACGGCCCAGTTGATGGGCGCGGCACCGCGGTACTGCGGCAGCAGGGCGGCATGCAGGTTGAAGGTGCCCAGGCGGGGCATGGTCCACACGGCTTCGGGAAGCATGCGGAAGCCCACCACGACAAACAGGTCGGCCTTCCAGGCGGCGAGGTCTTTGAGGAATTCCTCGTCCTTGAGTTTTTCCGGCTGAAGCAGGGGAAGACCATGCTCCACGGCATATTTCTTGACGGCGCTCTCATTCATCTTGAGGCCGCGTCCCGACGGTTTGTCGGGAACCGTCACCACGCCCACGATTTGATAACCGTTCCTGATGAGGGCATCCAGCGGGCCCACGGAGAATTCCGGCGTGCCCATATAGACAATACGGGTTTTTCTGAACATTCGGAAGAATTTGCTTTTGATTTTTCTGAACCAGCTCTTTACCAGGTCCATGTTGAAGATGCTGGCATCCTTGACGGCCTTGACGGTGAGCCAGACACCTATCGGAGTCAGGACAAAGGAAGAAATGAACTTGCCCACGAAGGCGGTGGTGCTGCCGTTGTTGGCCAGGCGCTCGCCCGTAATGTCCACCACCCAGTACAGCACGAACATGAGCAGGGAGATGATGGCGGGCGTTCCAAGACCGCCCTTTTTGATAAGCGCGCCCACGGGCGCCCCGATGAAAAAGAGCAGGAAACACACCAGCGCTTTGGTGAATTTGTTCCAGATTTCCACGTCGGTACGGTGGATGAGACGGGTGTAGTCGGCCGAATCGATAATCTGTCCGTTGGCCATGCTTTCATACTGCTGGGCGTTTCGGCGGGCCTGCTCCAATCCCCGTTTCTTGTCGGCCGGCGACAGCCAGCGGTCTTCCGAGGGCGGCGGCATTTTGGCGGTTTTGTCCAGCGAACGCCAGGTGGTATCCAGTTGCTGCCGATATCCCACGGAGGTTTGGCGATGGAATTCCTGCACATGCTTCAACGTGCCTTCATGCACCAGTTTGGACAGCGAATCGTGACCGTGGCGAAGGTCCTTGAGGCCCATGGAGCGCACCTGCTCGGAAAAACGCGCGCTGTCGGAATGCTGGAACTTGTAGTTCTCCAGCGGAATCACCATCTCCTGGTTGTGGAAGCGGATGCGTTGCAGGGCAAGGGTGGTGTCGCGGTACTTCCGGGTGTTGTCCTCCTGGTAGTTGATTCCCTCGAAAAGCTGGAAGGTGAGATAGTCCTTGGCCTTGGACATCTTGATGATGCCGCTGTCGGCCACGGTGATGCGGGTGTTCCCTTTTCCGGTGGTGTGGTCGTACACCTGGATGTTGTACATCATGCCGGTCTTCTTGTCCCGGCGTTCCACCCGGAGGACATACCCTTCGATGCCGTCGTAAAACGTTCCGGTGGGGATTTTGATTTCACTCTTGGTGCGGCCGATGTCGTCACGCATGGTGTAAATCTGGTTGATGGAGTAGGGAACCAGCCGGTCGCCGATGTAAAAAGCGCCGATGCTGATCAGGACGCTCACCACAATCATGGGCGCCAGGATGCGCATGAGCGAGATGCCGGACGCCTTCATGGCGGTGAGTTCGAACTTTTCGCCCATATCGCCCAGCGTCATCATGGAACTGAGGAGGGTGGCCAGCGGAATGGCCAGCGGCAGCGTCTGGCAGCTGCCCCACATCAGGAATTCCATGATTACTTTGAACTCAAGGCCTTTCCCCACCAGCTCGTCGATGTACAGCCACAGGAACTGCATGACCAGTATGAACGTGACAATCGCGAGGATCGCAAAGAACGGTCCTACAAACGATTTCAGCAAAAACCGGTCGAGTTTTTTCACAGGCTATGCAGTTGCTGTTTCAACAAGTTTGTTCAGGGCATCGGGCAGGCCTTCCACCACGCGGCCGCCGGCCGTTGCCAGGCCGGGCTGTCCGCCGCCGCCGCCCTGGATGAACTTGGCGGCCTCGCGGATGTCCTTTCCGGCATTCTTGCCTTTGGCCACAAGGTCGTTCGAGTACATCAGCACCAGATTGGGCTTCCCGTCAAAGGCGAAGGCGCCGGCGAGCACCAGGTTCTGCGCTTTCTTCTGCAAAAGAAGGGCCATGTTGCGGGCGACGGACGGATTGATGGAACTGTCGAAGCGGGCCACCCGGATGCCGTTCACCTCCTCTGCGTCGGCAAGGATTTTCTCGGCGAGGGCGGCGGCTTTCTCTTCGGCGACGGCTTCCAGCTGCTTGCGCGCGTCGGCATTCTCGCCAATCATCTTTTCGATGGCGCCGGTGAGGTCCGGCACGTTGTTGAACAGGCCGCGCACCGTCCGTAGCAGGTCTTCCACGATGTGGATGGTCTCTTCGGCGGCGGCGCCGGTCACGGCCTCGATGCGGCGGACACCGGCGGCGACGGCGCTTTCGGCCCTCACTTTGAACAGGCCGATGGTGCCGGTGTTGCGGGTGTGCGTACCGCCGCACAGCTCCACGGAGTCTCCGAAGCGGACCACGCGGACCACGTCTCCGTATTTTTCGCCGAACAGGGCCATGGCGCCCATCGCGCGGGCTTCATCCATCGTGGCGTCGCGTTTCTCGCAGAGCGGTTCGCAGGCGCGGATGAGGGCGTTGACGCGGTTTTCGACGGCGCGAAGCTCCTCGTCCGTCACTTTCTGGAAGTGGGAGAAGTCGAAGCGGAAGTAATCCGGCCCCACGAAAGAGCCCTTCTGCTCCACGTGGGTGCCCAGGATTTCGCGCAGGGCCTGGTGCAGCAGATGGGTGGCCGTGTGGTTGTTCATGATGCGCTGGCGACGCTCGCCGTCCACCGTGAGGGTGTAGGTGCAGCTGCCGTCTTCCGGCAGCTTGGCGGCCAGATGGATGGTGAGGTTGTTTTCCTTCACCGTATTGAGGATGGCGATTCTCTCGCCGCTTTCGCTCTCGATGCAGCCGCTGTCTCCCACCTGGCCGCCCATTTCGGCATAGAAGGGCGTGTGGTCGAACACCAGCTGGAAGTATTCCTTGTTTTTCTGCTTCACGGTGCGCTGGCGCAGCAGCCGGGCCCCCTTCACCTGAAGGGTGTCATACCCCTCGAAGGACACTTCCTCGTCACCGTCGGCGAAGACCGTCCAGTCTCCGAACTCGTTGGCGGTGGCGTTGCGGGCGCGCTCTTTCTGTTTCTGAAGCTCCGCATTGAAGCCTTCCAGGTCCACCTTGTAGCCTTTTTCGGAAGCGATGAGTTCCGTAAGGTCGATAGGGAAGCCGTAGGTGTCATAGAGCACGAAGGCGTCGGTGCCGGAGACCATCCTGGCGTCGGCATTTTTGGCCATGTTGTCTTCCAGCATGCGGATGCCGCGGTCCAGGGTGCGCAGGAAGGCGTTTTCCTCCTCGCGGATGACATTCTCGATGAGTTTCTGCTGGGCGGCGAGCTCCGGATAGGCCTCGCCCATATCGGCCACCAGCTGCGGGATGAGGCGGCAGAGGAAAGGCTCGGTAAAGCCCAGGAAAGTGTAACCGTAGCGGACGGCGCGGCGCAGGATGCGGCGGATGACGTAGCCGGCCTTCACGTTGGAAGGGAGCTGCCCGTCGGCGATGGAGAAGGCGATGGCGCGGATGTGGTCGGCAATCACGCGCATGGCCACCTCCACATTGCCGCCCTCGGCATATTTGTGGCCGGAGAAGGCCTCCACCCGGCCGATGAGGCCGGAGAAGACGTCGGTCTCGTAATTGCTCTTCTTGTTCTGGAGAATCATGCACAGGCGCTCGAAGCCCATGCCGGTGTCGATGTTCTTGGCGGGCAGCGGCACCAGGTGGCCGTCGGCCATGCGGTTGTACTGCATGAACACGAGGTTCCAGATTTCGATGACGTCGTCGTTGTCCGTGTTCACGAGATCGCGGCCGGGAATGCGGGCGATTTCCTCATCGGGCCGAAGGTCGATGTGGATCTCGCTGCAGGGGCCGCAGGGGCCGGTGTCGCCCATTTCCCAGAAATTGTCGTGCTTGTTGCCGGTGAGCACGTGGTCTTCCGGCAGATGCTTGAGCCATGCCTTGCGGGCTTCGGTGTCCAGCTCGGTGCCGTCTTCTTCGGAGCCTTCGAAAACGGTGGCGTACAGTTTGGTGGCGTCAATCTTATAGACCTCTGTGAGAAGTTCCCAGGCCCAGTCGATGGCTTCGGTCTTGAAATAGTCTCCGAAACTCCAGTTTCCGAGCATCTCGAACATGGTATGGTGGCGTCCGTCGTGGCCCACGGCTTCCAGGTCGTTGTGCTTGCCGCTCACGCGGAGGCACTTCTGGCTGTCGGCGGCACGGGGGAACTTGGGGGCGCTGTTCCCGAGGAAAATGTCCTTGAACTGGTTCATGCCCGCGTTGGTGAACATGAGGGTAGGGTCATTTTTGATGACCATGGGGGCCGAGGGGACCACCGTGTGTCCCTTGGAGGCGAAGAAGTCCAGATATTTCTGGCGGATTTCCTTGGATGTCATATATTAGTTGTCTGTCTAATAACCTGCAAAGGTACGTTTTTTCCCGTAAATATCCTATTTTGGCGATTGGGCAGGATTTTTGCTATCTTTGCAGAATATGGCTTTCTTTGAAAAGTACATAGGAGAAATCCGGTACGGGGGCTGGAAACTGCTGCTGATAGTGGTCTCCGCCGTGTCCATGTTCCTTTTCTATATGTGGTTCTATGTCCGCGTCCTGGGCCTGGACCTTCCCAAAACGGCCATTCTGAAGCGCCAGAACGCCGCTTGGAACACCCGTATCGACCAAATGTCCACCCGCCTGGACCGCTATGACGAGCTCCTTTCCATGCTGGAAGTGCGGGATGACCGGATCTATCGCAGCGTCTATGGCCTGGATGCCATTCCGGAGGCCGTGCGGCAAAGCGGATTCGGCGGGGAGAACCGTTATGCCGCCCTGGAGGGAACCGCTCTCCGGGATGCCGTTCACCGGCTGGACGTGCTGGAGAAACGGGCCTATGTTCAGTCCCGGTCGTTCGAAGACGTGCGGGCCCTTCAGCTGACGGCGGGCGACCTGGCCGCCCATATCCCGGCCATCCCGCCCATGAATACGGATCCTTTCACTTACAGGCTTTCCAGTCCGTTCGGTTTCCGGTCAGACCCGATTCTCGGTATCGGCAAGAGCCATACGGGCATGGACTTCGCCTGCCCGCCGGGCAACCCCATCTACGTTACTGGAGACGGTACGGTTGTGGCGGTCAAGCACGACCGCGGCGGCTATGGCAACCACGTGGAGGTGGACCATGGCTTCGGTTACGTGACCCGTTATGCGCACATGTCCCGGATCGATGTGGAGGAGGGACAGAAGCTGTCCCGCGGCGACTGTGTGGGCCTGAGCGGAAAGAGCGGCCGCATCACGGGACCGCACCTTCACTATGAGGTGATTTACAGGAAGGAGTACGTGAATCCGGCCCTGTATATGGACCTCACCATCGAACCCAAGGATTATTTTGAGATGGTCCGCAGACCGCTTCACTGATGAGAAAGGAAACCCGCATACAACGTATCCTGCGCAGCATTGTCCGCTACGCGGTGGCATCGGCATCCCTTTCCATCGTTTTCTATATCGTCTTCGCGCTCATTTTTTCCACGAAGGAAGAGCACCGGCTGCAACGGGAGAACAACCTGTACCGCGAGCGGTATTCCCGCATGAAGGAGAAGGAGAAGCTCATCGGCGACGTGGTGGAGTTCCTGCTGGACAAGGACGATGCCATCTACGAGGAGCTTTTCGAGACGCCGGCGCCTCCGCTGGATGCGCTCACGGCGGCAGACCTGATTGCGGAGAGCGATTCGCTTTCGGAGAGCTTCTACCTGTCATCGGCCGCCTCCAAGGCCGAGAGCATGATGGTGATGGCCCTGAATGTGGATGGGAATTTTTCGGAGATTTTCCGCTTGCTGGAAGCCCGCCGCGACAGCATCCCGCCGCTGACCCTGCCTTTGAAGGGGATGTCGTACGTGCAGGCCGGCGCTTCGGTGGGGGAGAAGCACAATCCGGTGTATAAGCTGCCCATGCAGCACAACGGACTGGACCTGATTGCCTCCCAGGGCACCGATGTGTATGCCGCGGCCGGCGGAACGGTTTCCGCGGTGGTCCGCTCCCGCCGGGGACTGGGGAACATCATCGAAATCAACCACGGAAACGGATACACCACCCGCTATTGTCTGCTGGCCGATATGAAAGTCTCCCAGGGACAGCGCGTCCGGGGCGGGCAGAAGATTGGCACGGTGGGCATCTCTACGTCCAATCCGGCCCCGCACCTGCATTTTGAGGTGCGCTACAAGGGAGAGGTGAAAGACCCTGTGAACTATCTGTTCGCTTCCCTGACGCCGGAAGAGTATTCACGCATGCTGTACATGGCTACCGCTACCGTGCAGTCCATGGATTAAGGTGGCAAGTATTCGCCTGATTTTCAATTCCTTACGTACAATCCTCTGCGCAAAAAGCGCAGAGGATTTTGCGCAAACGGCTCACAATCAACATGTTACATGCCACCACCCGCTTGCACCCAGTGGATGGTGATGCCGTCGCGTTCCATGCCGCGGAACCAGGTCATCTGCCGCTTGGCAAACTGGTGGATGGCATTGCCCAGGGCCACCACCATGTCGTCGTAGGAGAGTTCTCCCAGCAGATACTGCGTAACAAACTTGTACTCAAGCCCATAATAGATGAGGTCGGGTGCCGGGACCGTTTCCAGAAGTCCCTTCACCTCTTCCACCAGCCCTTCCTGCAGACGCTCCTCCAGGCGACGGTCGATGCGCGCCACCCGTTCCTCGCGGGAGACCAGCGTCCCGAGATAATAAACCTTCTGCGGAAGTTCCGTCGCAGGAAGTCCGTTCTCCTTCTCAAACTTGTATGCCCGCGTAACCGCCTCGATATACAGGCCCGACCCGCCGCAGAGGATGGGAACGGCCCCGCGGGAACGTACATCGGCATAAGCGGCCGCAAAATCTTTCTGGTACTGATAGATATTGTACTTGCTTCCAGCCGGCACCAGGTCGATCAGGTGATACGGCACCTCCCCGTATTCGCACAGGTCTTTCCCCGTGCCGATATCCATGCCCCGGTACACCTGCCGGCTGTCGGCCGACAGAATCTCCGCGGGTTTTCCGTTGCGTTCAGAATGAAGGGCAAGTGTCTTCGCAAACTCCACGGCATAGCGGGTTTTCCCGGAGGCCGTGGGGCCCAGGACGCAGAACAGGTCAATTTCCCCCCGGCGGTATGCATCGGCCAGGGCCGGCACATCCGGCGTCTCCGGCTGCGGCATCTTGGCCATGGGCGGAATGCCGGGACGGTCCGGCAGCAACTGGGTTCGGTTCAGCTTGTTCATGTTGCAAAAATACACATTTTGTCATTCTGAACGAAGTGAAGAATCTTTTTATTAACTTTGCAGTCCGTTATGCCAAAAGCAAAGAGCACCATACAAATCAAAAACCGCCGGGCCTCGTTCGATTACGAGTTTCTGGAAACCTATACGGCGGGCATCCAGCTGGTGGGGACGGAAATCAAATCCATCCGCGCCGGCAAGGTATCCCTGCAGGATGCCTACTGCTTCTTTGTGGGGAACGAACTCTTCGTGCGCGGCATGAATATCGCCCTGTACCACTGGGGCAGCTGGGGGCAGCACGAACCCGTAAGAGACCGTCGCCTCCTTCTCAATCGCAAGGAGCTCAGGCATTTGCAACAGGCCGACAAGCAGAAAGGGCTCACCATCGTAGCTGTCAAGCTCTTCATCTCGGAGAACGGTTTCGCCAAACTGGTCATCGCCCTTGCCAAGGGAAAGAAAGAGTACGACAAGCGGGAATCCATCAAAACCAAGGACCTCCGCCGGGAAATGGAGAGAAACGGGTATTAAATATTTTGCGGATTCAAAATATTATACTACCTTTGCCGTCCCAAAAATATGTGGATAGATTTGGATTGCTTGCAACCACGTTAAAAAATGCTAAAATTACATTTCATATCAGTGTTTTGTGTTTTAGCCTCCGCATATCGTCCGGGGCTAATTTTTTTACTGCCTTCCCCTGGTTCGCGGCAGGCCCTCGTGCACGAAAGGGGTGTTTCGGTGTACGGGACAGGAGAAGACGCAAAAATGATACAAACAAAATGAAGAATTATTTATTCACATCCGAATCTGTCAGCGAAGGCCATCCGGACAAAGTGGCCGACCAGATCAGCGACGCCATCCTGGACCAGTTCCTGATGCAGGATCCCGAGTCCAAGGTGGCCTGTGAGAGTTTCTGCTCCACCGGTATGGTGGTGGTCATGGGTGAGGTAAAGGCCGAAGCCTATGTCGATATCCAGACCACCGTCCGCGACACCATCCGCAAAATCGGCTACACCAAGGCCGACTATATGTTCGACGCTTCCAGCTGCGGCGTTTTAAGCGCCCTCCACGAGCAGAGCGCCGACATCAACCGCGGCGTGGAGCGGGCCCGGGAAGAAGAGCAGGGTGCCGGCGACCAGGGCATGATGTTCGGCTATGCCTGCCGCGACACCGAGGACTATATGCCCCTCCCGCTGTATTTGAGCCACAAGCTCCTGGAGATTCTGGCCGATATCCGGCACAACCAGCTGCATCTGATGCCCTACCTTCGGCCCGATGCCAAGAGCCAGTTCACCATCGAGTACGACGGAGAAACCCACCAGCCCGTGAAGGTGCATACCATTGTCCTGAGCACCCAGCACGACGAATTCGTCCCGGAAAGCCTGGGCCGCATGCGTTATGCAGATGCCGTGGCCCAGTTCGGCCAGGACAAGGTGGACCGGGCCATGCAGGAAAAAATCCGCTTCGATGTGGAGACAATTCTTATCCCGCGTCTCAAGGAATCCCTGAGCCCGGAAACAGCCCGGCTCATCCACAGTTTTGTGCTGCACGTGAATCCCACGGGCAAGTTCGTGATTGGCGGCCCCCACGGAGACACCGGCCTCACGGGCCGCAAGATCATCGTGGACACCTATGGCGGCAAGGGCGCCCACGGCGGCGGAGCCTTCTCCGGAAAAGATCCTTCCAAGGTGGACCGCAGCGCGGCCTATGCCGCCCGCTACATCGCCAAAAACCTGGTGGCGGCCGGCGTGGCCGACGAGTGCCTGGTACAGCTGGCCTATGCCATTGGCGTAGCCCAGCCCGTGAGCGTGTTCGTGGATACGTACGGATCGGCCAAAAACGGCCTTTCCGACGCGGAGATCGCCCGGAAGATCAAGTCTCTGTTCGACCTCACCCCCGCCGGCATCATCCGCAAGTTCGGTCTCAAGAACCCCATCTACGCCCCTACCGCCGCCTACGGCCACATGGGCCGCAAGCCCTACACCAAGGCGGTGACGGTTCAGGGAAAAAGCAAGATTGTGCAGTTCTTCGGCTGGGAGCTGCTGGACAGCGTCCCGGCGGTGAAGGCTGCGTTCGGGTTGTAACTTTTTCTGAAAAAAAAGAAGGCTGGTTCAAGTCATTGAGCCAGCCTTCTTTAAGAAAGTAGTTCTGTTAGAAGAACAGACGGGCGCTGAGAAGCATCTGCCAAGTGTTGAAGGTGCTTCTGTAGGTCTGCACGGTAGGAGCCGTGAAGGTATAGGTGCTGTTTTTGTACTCGAGGATTTCCTGGGCGCTGACCTGCTTGCAAAGACCCCAGTTGGAATTGAGTAGATTCGCGAAATTATTGATATCAAGACCAATCTGCAGGGTGGTAGGCTTGTTGGCCACGTAGAAGATGAAATCCTGGGCAACTTTGACGTTGATACGATTCTGCCAAGGAGCTACGAGCGCACCACGCTCAGAGTACTGGCCGCGATGGGAAGACAGATACTTGTCGTTCTCAATGAAGGTCTTGAATTCGGCCTTGTTCTCTTCGCTGGTGAAAGGCATTTCAGTCAACTGGGCATCCGTAGGGATATATACGAGGTTATAAGCTCCGCCTACGCCGGTCACATCGCTCTTGAAGGTATAGGAGTAGCGGGTATAGGAATAGCCGCCAACATAGCAGTGGTTGTAGCCCTCATAGAACAGACCCAGCGTGGTGGCAAAGTGCTTGCCTTCCTGAATCTTGTAGCTCACGTTCGCAATGACACGGTTGGGGGAGACATAAGCGGAGTGTCCCAGTTCAGGTACATTGGAGCCATTTACACTGTAGTTGCCGCCGGAGAAGAGGGAAGAAACCTGGTCACCATAGCCTTCCTGAATGGACTTGGATCCGGAACGGGTGTAGGCCGCCATGAGGGACAGACCGAAGTTGAAGTCCTTCTGGAGACTGGCCGTGATGGAGTAGTACGTGCCATGAAGATTGGAATTGGTAATGTAATAAGGAGCCACGGTGCTGCCGAGGGAGTTCTTGATGCCCTCACTCTTCCAGTTGGTACGCTTGGAAGGTTCTCCCGGCAGGGAGACACCATCGCCTTCTACATACCCCAGTCTCTTGGCATAGACAGTGTTGAGGTCATAATTGAAGATTCCTTCCAGAGAAGCCTTGATTCCACCGGGCAGACGACCGTCGATGGCGAGGGAACTCTTCCAAGTGGTAGGCATCTGCAGGTTCTTGTCCAGAATGGTGGAAGCAGTTGCCGCATACAGATCCCGAGCCTTGAAAGCGCCGCCATAGAGGTCCTTGAGAATTTCTTCCGTAGTAGTGTGGAAATTGGGCGTATTGGCACCCGTTCCGTCAGCATCAATATACTGAGCCTGGAGGTTGTTGCTGTTTCCGGCTACGGAAACAATCCACACAAAGGGGATACGGCCGGTGTAGAGGCCGGTTCCGCCACGTACTACAAGATTGCGGTTCTTCAAAACATCCCAGTTGAAACCAATACGGGGAGAGAGGTTGATACGCATCTTAGGCATATCGGCCGTGCTCATGCCTTTCATGGTCTTGCTGCTGTTGGCCAGAGTGAGGAATTCCTTGTTCTCGTTTCCGGCGATGGAAGGATAGATGGGGAGTTCGGCGCGGAGACCGAAGGTGAGTTTGAAGTAGTCGGAGAAATCAATCTCGTCTTGCACGTAGGCAGAGAGCTGATGATAATTGAAGGACGGGAATACCTGTGCAAGGTCGTCACGGTTGGAGTGAGTGATGGCGAAGGCGCTGGGCTTACCACCTGCCTTGAAAGCTTCCCAGGATTCGTATACATAGTATCCCAGGCCACCCTGCATATAACCGTTCTTGGTATTGTCAAATTCATATTGCAATCCGCCAACTATATTGTGTTTTCCAGCGGTGTAGGAAAGTTCGTCAGTAGCAACGACGGTCTGGACGTCGCGGAGGTTGCCATAGGTGAAGGGGTCCGGGCCGAAGGAAGTGATGACGGCTTTGTTTACGTTACCCTTTTCATCTGTATAGTTTTCCAGGATATCAACCGTGGGGAAGTTGCCTCCTACAAAGGAACGGGGCTCATTCTGGTGAGACCAGGTGACACGCAGCATGTTGGCACCCTTGCCGTCGAACAGACGGGAGTTAAGTTCGGCGGCCAGGGACATGAAGTTCATGTCGGTGGTGTAGCGGTTGGATTCGAAGAACTGGGCATAAGTGGAGGTACGGCCGTAGGTGTTGCGGTTGTACGGGTTGGGTACAATCGGGTTCACCGAGTTGGAAGGGCTCGACGCAGAGGAATTGTGCGTATAGCTGGCTCTCAGGTTCAGACGATTGTTGGAGTTGATAATCCAGTCCAGTCGTCCCATAATTTTGTAGTCCGGAGTGCTGAGGGAATAACCCTGATAGCGGCCGGGATTGTAATTGTAGGTTTTTTCCAGATAGTCGGCAACCTCATTCATGAAGCTTTCCGTGGGGCGGACGACATCTTTGTTGGGAACGAAGTTGGGGTCGACGCGACCGCTAGCGGTGCTGACTGTTTTGCTGGAGCCGGGAACAACGTCGGAGGAGTATTCGGCATTCACGAAGAAGAAGAGTTTGTTCTTCACGATGGGGCCGCCTACGGTGAAACCGACAGTGTTATCTAGGAAGGAGGCCTTATTCAGGTTCTCTCCTTCAATCTTATATCCACGGACCTTGTCAGAAGTATAATAATCGTATACGGAGGCATGCCACTCGTTGGAACCGCTCTTGGTGACGGCGTTGATGGCACCACCGGTGAAGCCGGAGTGACGAATGTCGAAAGGAGTAATGTTCACACTCATCTGCTCAAGGGCGTCCATGGAAATGGGCGTACCGCCGGCAGGGAGGTTGGAGCCGATACCGAATGCGTTGTTGAATGCGGCACCGTCCACGGTCACGTAGGAAGAACGGTAGTTACCACCACCGACTGCCAGACCATTGGACGTAGTGGAGGACTGAGGAGTGAGTTTCATCACATCGTTCAGGCTGCGGCTGGTGGTAGGGAGAGCCTGCATGGTGCGGAGGCTCACGGATGTGCCGGCGCCGCTGCGGTCGATGTTCATGTTGGACTCAGTTCCGTCTGCCACAAAAACGACGGCGTCCAAAGAGAGGGATTCGTCCTCCAGGGTGGCGTTCACGATGAGCGTTTCACCCAGGGGGGCATAAAGGTTCTGGTTCTCGACCTTGCGGTAACCCAGCATTTCTACGCTGACGGTGTAAGGACCACCAGGGGTAACACCATTGATACGGTAGTTACCATTGGCGTCCGTAACGGCGTAGAATGTAGAAGCCGTGGGCTGGTAAACAGCGATAACGGCTGCTCCGTTCACATTGCCGTCTGCGGCGGTAATACGTCCTCCGATGGAGGAGGTGGTCACCTGAGCATAGGCGACAGTGCCCGCAATCAACGTAGTGAATGCGAGCAGAAGGCTTTTAAAAGCTTTTCTCATAAGGATTAAACGAAATAAATAT
>OCTW011517314.1_pt1 | contig 15358 bp, 12 predicted proteins | sample 1539671 | NCBI WGS metagenome assembly OCTW01 (sample SAMN02144230, study PRJEB22623) | gut metagenome | biome: sheep rumen | host: Ovis aries | place: New Zealand
CACGGTCTGCACGGTCTCGTCCGACACCCGGGGCGGAAGCTTTTCGTCGTCCTCGGTGGGGTCGTAGCCGGCAAGCTCTTCGGTCTCGATAAAGCAGCCCTGGTAGTTGACGGGAATGTCGATCCACACGGGGCCGGGGCGGCCGGTCGTGGCCAGATGCCAGGCGCGTTCAAGATGATAGCGGATCGTCGTCGGGTCCTCGATCATCACGGCGTACTTGGTCATTTCCCTCGCCGCCTTCGTGATATCGTACTCCTGGTCGCCGACAGCGCGCAGGGGCAGGCCGTCGGTAAAACGCTCGGCATAGCGCGCGGTCGTATCATAGCGCACCTGGCCGCTGATAATGAACATCGGGATGGAGTCCAGCCAGCCGCAGACCACACCGGTCAGCGCGTTGGTGCCGCCCGGGCCTGTGGTGACGCAGACCGCGGCGATCTTATTATCCAGGCGCGCATAGGCTTCGGCCGCCATCGCGCAGGCCTGCTCATGGTGATTGTAGGTCACATGAAGCCCCGCGTTGTGGCCAAGGGCGTCGTTGAGATGCATGGCGCCGCCGCCGACGACGGAAAAGACGTCGGTGACGCCGTGGGACACGAGAAAATCTGCTGCGTAATCGGCAAGTCTCTGTTTCATAGTTCGTTCCTCGTCCTGCGGCTGTTTTATTGAACCGCCTCTTTGATGACCTGGATCATATAGTCAAGCTTCTCTTTCGTCATGCCGGGATAGACACCGATCCAGAAAGTGTTGTTCACAATGAAGTCCGAGACCGCGAGGCTGCCCGCGACGCGGTATGCGTCGGTGCCGCGGATCTCGTCAAAGCAGGGGTGGCGGATGATGTTGCCCGAGAACAGCAGGCGCGTCTGCACATTGTGTGCCTCGATATAGCGGGTGATTCTGTTCCGGTCGAGCCCGCTCTCCGGCCGCACCGAGATCAGAAAGCCAAACCACGAGGGCTCGGCGTTCTCGGCCGGCTCGGGCAGGATCAGCTTGTCCTCGAGCACGGCGAGCTGCTCGCGCAGATATTGCCAGTTCTCGCGCCGGATACGGATAAAATCGGGGAATTTTTTCAGCTGCTCGACGCCGATCGCGGCCTGCATATCCGTGACCTTCAGATTGTAGCCGAAGTGGGAGTAGACGTATTTGTGGTCGTAGCCGTGCGGCAGCTCGGCCCAGTCGCCGTCGAAGCGGCGTGTGCAGAGGTTGTCCCGGCCCGAGGGACAGACGCAGTCGCGGCCCCAGTCGCGGTAGGAGAGAATCAGACGGCTGAGAAGCGGGTTATTCGTGTACACCGCGCCGCCCTCGCCCATTGTCATGTGGTGCGGGGGATAGAAGGAACTGGTGCCGATATCGCCCCAGGTGCCGGTATAGCGCGTCTCGCCGTCGATCGTATACTTGCTGCCGAGCGCGTCGCAGTTGTCCTCGATCAGCCACAGCCCGTGCGCATCGCAGAAGGCTCGAACTGCCTTGAGATCAAAGGGGTTGCCAAGCGTGTGGGCGATCATGACGGCCTTGGTCTTGTCCGAGAGCGCCGCTTCCAGCTTCGTCACGTCGATATTGTACTGCGGCACGGTTACGTCTACAAACACCGGCACGGCGCCGTACTGCAAAATCGGATTGATCGTGGTCGGGAAGCCGCAGGCCACGGTGATGACCTCGTCGCCCTTTCGGATCTGGCGCTCGCCCAACTCCTTCGCCGTCAGCGCCGTGAACGCGATCAGGTTGGCCGACGAGCCGGAGTTGACCAGATGGACGTATTTGACGCCGATCCACGCGGCAAAGGCCTTTTCAAATTCACTGCAAAAATGCCCGGTCGTCAGCCAGAAATCCAGCGCGGCGTCGGTCAGGGCCATCATTTCCTTTTCGTCGTACACGCGTCCGCCGTATCCGATCCGGTCTCCCGGACGGAACTCTTTTTTATCCTGCAGTTCCTTAAAGCTATGATAATACTCGGCGACCAGCGCCTTGATCTGCTCGCGGGCTTCCGCCTCGCTGCTCCAGCGGCCTTTTTCTCCCATATATGTGCTCCTCAATAGGCAATTGCGAAACTCGTTTCGCAATTGGTTACTCGCGCATATCGCAGCGGCTATAGGCCGCTTTGGTCGGCGCGAGGCCTCGCCAAGCTCGGCTTAGTGTGTTTTTGAAGCGGCAAAGCTGCCTCAAAAACAAATTATAATCCCTCCGGGAAGCTAAACCAAGCTTGCTGGCGACTTTCGCAATTGACTAATATGCTCCTCAATTTAACACTCCCTGTCGGGTTCTGTGCGGGATTCTTTTACCACTTGATCCAGGGCGCTTTTTTATTGTCGATCAGTTTTTCCAACAGCTGCTTCTCGCGGATGTTGTCCATGCACTGCCAGAAGCCTCTGTGCATATAGGACATCAGCTGTCCTTCCTCGGCCAGCCTTTCCAGCGGTTCCTTTTCAAAAACCGTCTGGTCCCCTTCTATATAGTCAAACACTGCGGGGTTCAAAACCATATATCCGGCGTTGATCGGGGCGCCGTCGGTCAGCTTTTTTTCGCGGAAAGACTTGACCGCGTTGTCTCCGCCGATATCCAGGATGCCCTTGGATTGATCCTGCAGCACCGCAGTCAGCGTGGCGATCTTGCCGTGCGAGCGGTGATAGTCGATCAGCTTGTTGACATCGACGTCGCAGACGCCGTCGCCATAGGTCATCAAAAAGCTTTCGTCGCCAACATATCGCTGTATCCGTTTGATTCTCCCGCCTGTCATGGTCCTGTAGCCGGTATCGACGACCGTCACGCGCCACGGTTCCACGCAGCTGTGATGGATGATCATTTCGTTCCGTCCGCCGCGATAATCAAAGGTCACATCGCTGCGGTTGAGAAAATAATCGGCAAACCAGGCCTTGATCATCTCCTGCTTATAGCCTGCGCAGATAATAAAGTCGTTGTGGCCATAATAGGAATACTCTTTCATGATATGCCAGAGGATCGGCTTCCCACCGATTTCAATCATCGGCTTTGGTTTATTTTGTGATTCTTCCGAAATACGGGTACCGAACCCGCCGGCTAACAGCACTACCTTCACAGCCTGATCTCTCCTTTTCAGCGTATCCCCGAGTTTGTGTAATCTGCGAAAAGCTTGCGCGTTCCCTGATTATCAGCAGGGAACTGTTTATACATCGCATGATTCAAAGACGCCTTGGTATAGATCTTCCATTATTCTTTCGACAGACGATTCATTACCGGAAATTCTGCTGATGACCTTGCGCCGTTTGTCATACAGCGGATCATTTCCAGCGATCAATTCTCGGACATACTTGAGAACTTCCTCCCAGTCTTTCGCCAAATACAAAGAATCGATAACGTCTCGAAATGTATCTGTCATCGCGAAATCTTTTCCTGTGCAGTAAATGATCGGCCTGCCGGACAAAAGGAAATTGATAATAGCTGAAGAAAAATCCGTGATCAGAATATCTGTCGTCAAGAATGTTTCCTCAATCATTTTATTATCGTCCAGGCGCGCCCCCGAATTGACTACATGCAGCTTGTATTTTTCTACTTCTGATTGTGTCATCCATTTTTCCTTAACCGCATTTTCAAAGGTGAGCGGATGAGGACGTAATGTTAAGTTTACGTTTTTTGAAATCTCCAACAGTTCCAGAATTCTATCTTTGAATTTTTTAAACGATGTCCCTCCCTGTGCCGGATCGTCCGACCATCTTGGCGTCCACAGTATGTTTTTTTCATCTTGCAGTCTGTCGGTATACTCGATCGCTTCCATTACGGGATAACCCATATATTGGCATTCGATATTTCCGATCTGTTTAACCTGTTTCAGTTGGTCTTCGCTGCAGCAATAAAACTTACTTAGATTCCAAAAGAAATTGTTTTCAAAATAGGAATCCGGCTCTGCCGCATCATAATAGCAATATGGGATATAACATGTCATGGCATGTTTAATTACATTCTTGCATCTCAGTTGCTCGGGCAGATAGTGTTCCCAACATCTTTGATAAAAAATATAATCATAGGAATCATCCACGACCATATCATTATCTGTCTCCAGCAGAACGATCTTTGCATCAGGATATTTTTGTGTAAAGAACGCCTTCTCCTCTCCATACCGGGTCCATTCCTGCTTGGAAAAATCATAGTGCGGCACTATGATAAGGACAAGCTCAAAACGTGCATCATTGGCCAGCGCTTCAAACAAAGGTGCCTCTTTATCCCAAATCTCAGGCATCTGGACAATAAAGCCAATTGTTACGGTATTCTCAGCGCGCTGTCTCTTTTTTCTCTGAATCGATGCTTTTCTTATTTTAAAAGCTGATATCTTCAAATATCTGTACGGGACTCTGAGAATGCTTTTGCCTTTTCCAAGTAGCCCCTGCACCAACCTGTTCATGCTGTCTGCCCCTTGTTTTTTATGGTGTTGATTACTTCTTTTGCCATGCTGATTACTTTATCCCTCATAACAACGACAGCAATCAGTCCCCCCAGCACGATTCCAAATCTAATCCATCTGAATGGATACAGTGCAGCAAATGTAAATCCGATCACAGCGAACGCAACAAACAGTGCTATCAGCGTCTTGTAGTCATACAGATCACTGCTTTCATCGTTTTCTTCACATGTTTTCTTCATTGCCGAATAATTACATACGGCAAAGAGGATATAGCTGATCAAGGTCGTATAGCCCGCCGCTACAAATCCGAAATATTTAATGCCAAAGTAGTTCAATACAATGTTAACGACCGCCGCTAATATGGACGCACCTACCAGTTTGTACTTTTCCTCATAGTAAAACTCGACATTAATGAAGAGCTGTGAATAGAAAAGAAGCAGCAAACTCATCGCGACCGGGGGCACCACCCACACGGCCGATGTATATTGTTCTCCTGCCATCACAAGTATCAATTCCGGAGCCAGCGCAATGAGTCCGAGCAGCATTACTGCTATGATTGCCGAAATGATAATTGAAATCTCCTTGTTTTCCTGGAGTTTATTCTCCTTGAGCTTCTGATACATCCATGGGACGAATGAATTGTTGATGGCATTCAGCACAAATGTAAGGACGAAAGCAAGTGTATACGCGACACCGTACATGGCAGCATCGCTTCGTCCGACCATGCGGTTTATCATCAAACGGTCGGACTGGTTAAAGATAATCTGTGACAGGTAGTATGGAATCAATGGGATATTAAAGGTCAACGCATACTTCCAATATGTCCTGTTGAAGCACTGCCTTCCTTCTATTACCGAACGGGTCATGATCACCAAGCCGATCAAACATGTTACCGTTCCGGTGGCAAATATCTTCACGACACCCTTGTTTGGCAACCAGATGACCGCTGCGACAGCTAAGACTGCGCCGAGCACGGAGCTCAGGAGCGTAACCAAAACAATCGCTTTATATTGATATTCAAACCTCGCTTTGCCCATCCACAACTGAATGGTTGTATTGAACAGCATATCAAGTCCCATCAGAACCATAAGTCCAGTCGGAAGGTCAACCACGTCGTTCCAGAAATCTTTGAATACGAAATAGACCACATAATAAATGCCTGTAAGAAAGACGCACAACGTATTGGCCGCCGATATGTATCCCTCTCTATCCCTCTCAAACTTCATCATAGCCGTCGAGAAGGAGCCGTATGGAATATTCAGCGTTGTAAAGAGGATCGCGACCGCTGAGGTCGAGGCATATACCGTGCTTATGCCATACTCTTCCGTTGTCAGTAATCTTGCGAAAAGAGGCAAGGTTATCAGCGATATGCATTTCTGGAGAACGCTGCAAATAACATAGGCCGAAGACGCCTTTACTTCTTTCGAGCCGTTAATCCACTTTTTGATTTCTCCAGCACGCCCCATTATGCTGATTCCTCCATGAACACTTGTACAAAACCGCTACACTCCCGGTGATCTCTTATATGGTCTTCCGCATCACAGAAAGCAGAGGCTGCGGCGCAGAGAATGGCATCTTTCTCAGCCACGGCATCTCTCCAGGTATATTGATCTATGGTAACCCCAGGCTTAGCAGACTCAAATACACAGCCTGCTGATTCCCCATCATTTCTTTCATCCTATGGATATATTCGGCAAGCGGTATATCGTTGACTTAAATAATGTTTTTGTCACCGAATCCCAGATCAGCATGACGACAATGCTCAATCCGTAGATGACTGTCATCTCGATCAGCAGAACAGCAAGCACTGCACCTGTCGGTTGGCCGACAATGAACCTGTCCCCGATGTAACCCAAAATATGCGGATGAATCAAAAAACAGGAAAACGAAGCTTTTGCGACCTTGTTGATCGCTTTGCTTTCTATCTTAAGGCGGCCAAACAGCAGAAATATGATACACGATTCTATAATCAGGATCGGATTGCTGTAATTCAACGCTGACCCCGGCAGAATCTTTCCCCACACGAATAACATGCAAACCGAGCCGATCAGCGCGGCTATCAGTGTTCCGGTCTTTAAGGTCCGGAAATCCATCCTCTTTAACCAGGCCCCGATCAAATAGATCAAAGCAAAATTCACAATACTGTATCCGCCCATGGAGCCGGCTATCCCGACCGGGCTTAATCCACCCCACGCACTGCCTGTCACTTCTTTCAGGATATCCACCATGGTTGCGTACAGGGAAAACGCGGCAAAAGACAGGATAACGAGCAGCGTGAAATCTCTTTGACTCAGCGCCCCGATCATTTTATTGATAAACGGGGCAAGGATCATCAGTACGATATACAGGATAACAAAGTAGTTTTCCGGAATCAGTGCTGCCACTAATTTCTTTATACTCCAGCTGTGGTGAAGCGCGCTGCCGAGCACAGTGAAAGCAAGGCGAAAACACATCGTCTGAAGCAACAGTTCCAGTAGTTTACCGGTTTTTATGCTTTTTGAGTCACAGCTGAAATAACCGGACAGCAGAACAAACAGGTTGACAGCGCAAACAGCAACGATTTCCAGCAACGTCAAAACATAATAGGTCGCGCCGCGCGCTGATTCCAGCGCGCCGCCTCCACCCGGAGTATAGTTGAAGTGCAGTAATATAACCGCTAATCCCGCTGCCAGACGGAGAAGCTCATAATTGGATTGTCTTTGTCTCATCATTCCACTCGGTTCTTCCATTTTTCCTCAGCAACTCGGCCGCGCTCTCGCAACCTGTTCTTTGCTGCGATCCGGATACTGTCGCGTCAGTCAACCGTATCCTTGAAGCAAACATCCACCGTGGGGGTATTTGTGCCTTACCCGCTCCAAAAGGGGCAACTGATTCTTTATGATTTTACAAATGCCTTAAATTCATTATAATCCCTGATATAGTCTTCCGTATCATAGAAATCAGAGGCTGCGACACAGAGAACAGAATCTTTTTGCAGCCACAGCATCTCTCTCCAGGTGCATTTATCTATGACGACCCCTATGCTCGGATCCTTAAGCTCGATTTCCTCCCGCCCGCTCTGATTTTCAAGGATCAGCTGAATGTGGCCATACGGGCAGAATAACAACTGCTTGAGTTTTTTGTGGGCATGGAACCCGCGCCGAACACCTTCCGGAACCTTTGAGATATAATAGATGCGTTTTATGTCAAATTCCACGTCATGAGTGCCTTCAAAAAACGAGAGTTCGCCCGCATCAACGGTTGGTATCGTCTTAATGTGAATAACCTTGCAGCCGGCCACCGAATCCTTGACCGTGTACTCATCGCCCTTAAGCACCGAATACCATTTCAGTTCTTTCATTCCGGCATAACGATCCAATACGGTCTGCGGAACATCAACGACCTCATGGAAATTATGCTTGTCATAAAACCTTACCGCTCTCTCATTTTTCCTTGAAACACACCAGTAGACGCTCTCAAGATTCAATTCGTTGAAGGCCTTATCCAATATTGCTTCCATGCCAAACCAGGAATACCCTCTGCCCATAGCCTCCGCTCTTACCGTGATTGCAAATTCAGCGCTGCCTTCCTGAATATGCTTTAGACTCACTGTTCCCATATACTCATCCGTATCAGAAGCAATGGCCAGATGAATATCGGTCGCGGAGATGCTCGATTCTATGAAGCGGCAGCAGTCTTCCAGCGTCTTAGATGCAAAATCCCCGCGCAGCTTGCCAACAACATCTTCATCATGCATCCAGGCCAGCATCAAAGGTGCATCTTTTTCTTTCAGCTTTCTTAAAACCATTTTTCATCCAGCCCTGCTTAGAATGCATTGATCGCATCTATCACATTTTGAATATCTTCTTCAGACATGCCATAGTACATGGGTATGCTCAGTTCCGTTGCACTGATTTCTTCAGCAATCGGCAGCGCCCCCTGCGGAATGTTCAAGTCCTGATAGCATTTCTGTAAATGCATCGGGATCGGATAATGCTTGTTGGTGCCGATCCCTTTCTCATTCAAATGTTTTTCAAGCGCATCCCTTTCGGCGCAGCGGACGCCATAGATATGCCATACCGGAACACAGTCGGGATGGACGTAGGGTGTAATAACCTTCGGGTTATGGATCCCCTCGGTGTACAGCCGGGCGATTCTTCTGCGCTCCGCATTCATCCGTTCAAGGTGAGGAAGCTTTGCAGACAAAAACGCGGCCTGAAGCTCGTCCAAACGGCTGTTATTGCCTTTGAAAATATGATGATACTTATAATCTGACCCATAATTGCCCAAAGCCCGGATCTTTTCCGCCAGATCGCTGTCGTTCGTCACGACCGCTCCGGCATCTCCAAGGGCTCCCAGGTTTTTGCCCGGATAAAAGCTGAACCCCGCAGCATCGCCAAAAGTCCCCACTTTTTTCCCTTTATAACTGGCCCCGTGTGCCTGCGCACAGTCCTCGACAACTCTCAGGCCGTATTTCCCGGCGATTTCCATGATCGGATCCATATCGCAAGATTGACCATATAGATGAACCGGCATAATGGCCTTTGTCTTCTCTGTAATTGCCGCCTTAATCCGCTCCGGGTCGATATTGAAGGTTCTGATATCCGGCTCGACAAAAACAGGGGTCGCGCCGACATAGGTTACCGCCAACGCTGTAGCAATATAGGTGTTGGAGGGGACGATCACTTCGTCCCCTGCACCGATACCAAGCGCCTTCAACGCCAGCATAAGCGCATCAAGACCGTTGCCCACGCCGATGCAATACTGAACCCCGCAATAATCAGCAAACGCTTTCTCAAAAGTCTCGTCTTCTGTGCCACCAATATACCAACTGCGTGTAAACACCCTGTCGAAAGCAGCTCTCAGCTCTGTGTTCAATTCTTTCTCCATAGGGAGAAATGTGACGAAGGGAATACGGTATACTTGATTGCTCATATAGTTGTCCTCCTAATACTCTGTTTTGAAAGCCTTGGCCGCAGCAGCTGCTCCGCTTGTTTTCCTCGGAAACAGTTTTCTCCCCACAAACATTTCCAGTCCATGGTGCGTGAGCAGTTTATTGATGATTCTCAGGAAATGATTGTTCTCCTTCAGCCGCAGATAAGAAGGCTGCAAGGAGTCGGTATCTCCGCTCTCCTGAAACATGATCCGATCCGCCGTATTCCAGTCAGCCTCAAGCCTCCGGTTCCACTTTTCGCTGCCTGCTGTGCTGATTCCGGTGCCGTATTCATAGTAAATACCATCGGAATCGACATACAAGGGTATGACCTTGTCGTTGATCATCAATCTGTATATATTGTCTTCTGCATAAATCACTCGATTTACTATTTTCTCAAAGTATTCTGTCATCAGCTTTGTGCTGCACAAGGTGGCCGCCCCCAGCACAATATCGCTCAAAACAATATAATTCCATCTGATCTCGCGATCATCCTGACGACGATAGGCTGCCATCAACTGCGGATGCGCCTTTCCGGAAACGATGACTCTTTCTCCCTCAATCACACTATAATAGATTGCGTTGCAGAAAGACCATCGCATTTGACTCTCCGACAATCGAGCCGTCCACGCGGCCAGCACACTCTTTCCAGCCAGATAATCGCCGGGGCTCAGCAGCTTGATATATTGGCCTGTCGCTTGCTTTACTCCGTCGTAGAGATTTTTTACTGTCCCCTGGTTCTCCCTGTGCAGGATGAGGACATAGTCGGCAAAGCCACGCTCTTCAAAAAACCGCTTTATATAGTTCTCCTGGTTGTCAGCGGATCCGTCATCACATACTATAATTTCAAAACTGACATCTTCCTGGTCAATGACAGACGCAAGCGTCATGGCCAGCTTTTCTCTGACGGCATTATAGGTCGCAACAATGACCGAGACATCATATCTTTTGTTTGACGCGATCGATTCCTTTGTCTTCATCATCTCAAACCTCGTTGAGAGCACGTATTTCCCGGCAACCGCCGCAGATAACTATCCAATGCTCTGATTTGTCCCAAGTGAACAAATCAACGCGCAGAGCTTTCCTGCGGTCCTTTCTTCGGGAACCAGTCATACATAGCCCGGATCTCTTCCAGCCGCAGCCCTTCAAGCGGCCGGTACAGCGTCTCTATGTGCGCCCTGACCATTTCCTCGGTCAGGCGGCCATAGTCCAGCGTGCGCAGGAAGGCGATGACCTCCTCGGAGAAGCGGCTGCGAATGACCCTGGCCGGCACGCCGCCGACAATGGCATAGGGCGGCACGTCTTTTGCAACGACCGCGCCGGCGGCGACCACCGCGCCCTGGCCGATGTGCACGCCCGAGAGCACCGTGGCGCCGTAGCCGATCCAGGCGTCGTCGTCCACCACAATGTCGCCCTTGGACAGGGCTTCCGGCTGTTCCGGCGTCACGATTTTTGCACGAAAAGGAAACGTAGACAGGGTATCTGTCCGGTGCTCCACATCCAGCAGAAATGTGACCTGCTGGGCGACAGACACATAATGGCCGATGTGCAGGCGCGATTTCCGGTCGAACGAGACGACGTTCAGTTCCCCGTAGCTCTGCCGGCCGGTGCTGACCGACTCCGCCGGGAACACGTTCATCGGCAGCATCTGGCTGCCCGTCGCCCTCCAGTGCAGGCGGAAGGACCACAGCTTCACCTTTTCCTTTATTCCGAACATGCGTCAACCGCCCTTTTGACCGCTTCCAGATACCCATAGCCGTTTACGGTATCCGGCTCGAGACACGCGCCCTCGCCCCACTCGTTCCAGGCCGTGATAAACACGTAGTCCCGATGGCTCCGCTGCGTGATTTTCAATAACTGCGTGAAGTATTTTTCAAATAGCTGCGGCGTGGCATTGGCCAGGATGCGCGCGTTTTTCCCCCGTCTCGGGGTATCGTCAAAGCTGACGACCGCACCCGGATAATAGCCTTTCCGCGCGTTTCTCAGAATGGACTTCCACACAGCGCTGTAGTCATACAGATACTTGACAGGCCCTTTGCTGCGCGGCTCGATGTGCAGAAACTTCCGCAGGCCTCTCTCCCACAGGTCCCGCTTTCCCCAGCCGGAATACTGCGGTTCGTAGGTAAAGGGGTGGAAGATGGCGGCTTCCTTCTTGATCGGGCTTTTCACGGTGATAAAATACATACCCGCAAAGCCTTCCTGCCGGGCGCGCTCATCCCAATAGCGGCACATGGCCTCCTGCTGCTCGCCGTCCGTCCCCTTCATCAGGATAAAGATCGGTCTGCCGTCCTTCTTTTCATAGCGCTCATCCCGGAAAAACGGCAGCAGATATTGAAAATGCGCCTCCCAGGCCGTCTCGTCTCCGTATTCAAATTCCAGCAGGATCTGTTTCCCGGTCTTCTGATCGTAAGAGGGGGCCCAGGCGTTTCCCGGAACATTGCTCCAGGAGCGGATCCAGGATATGTTGTCCCAGGCGAAGAAATAGCGAATCGGAAACGCCGGGTGATCCCGGATGATCTCCGCCGGTTTCTCCAGTACGGGGTGGCCGCCCTTGAACCAGTAGTGGTAGATGCCGAAGCCGTCGACGCCGTATTTGTGTGCAAGCTCCGCCTGCCAGGCGATCGTATCCACATCGGTCAGATCGTAATAGTTGTTGTTCAGCGGTATTCGCGGCTGCACGTGCCCCTCGAACTGGGGCTGCGCACTCTTGACGGCAACCCAGTCGGTAAAGCCCTCTCCCCAGAAACGGTCGTTTTCCGGTATCCGGTGATATTGCGGCAAATACATGGCGAATACTTTTGTTTTATCCATTTTCCCTCTCCATCCAAATCTGCGCATCCGTCCGTGGAGAAACCGTTTTGCGCTTATCGGAGTTCATCCAGTGCCCGGAGAAAAATCTCCGCGCTTTTTTGCCAGCTGTACTTCTGCAGGATCGCATCGTTCGGCTCCTTCGGCTGCGCCATGATGTCGTCCATACGGATATCGGTATAGTTCAGCGGGTCAATATACCAGACAGACTGCCCATACACCTCCGGCAGCGCGCTGGCGTTGGAAACGATGCAGTCGGCGCCGGTGCTCATGGCCTCCATCGGCGGGATGCCAAAGCCCTCATAGAGTGACGGCTGTATAAAGGCCTTACAGGCGTGCATCAGCGCTTTCACCTCTCCGTCGGAGAGGTAGCCGGCAAAGGTCACGTTCGGCAGGGTGTTCTCCCTGGCCTCTCTGTCCTCGGTCAGGATGCTGGCGCCCGATATGACGAAGCGATACTGGGGATTCTGCTTCGCGGCGGCCAGGATCCACCGGGCATTCTTGTGCAGGAAGCGGCTTCCCAGCGAGAAGAAGAACGTCCCCTCTTCCAGGTGCAGCTTCTCCAGAATATGCCGATCTTCCTCAATTGCCTCAAAATGCTGCCAGGCGTTGGGCAGGATCACGATTTTCAGATCCTTTGGGTGATAGATCCGCTGGATATCGGCCTTTGCGGTTTCACTCACCGTGAACAGCAGCTTCACCTGCCGGAGGATCCGTTTGTTGTTGAACATCACCCATTGTCTCGCGAGCTTCTGCCGCCGCGTCTGACTGGCCTCCGGGCACAGCTCGGGGATACAGTCGTGAAGGCAGAAGACGTCGATATGCCGCGCATAATAGTTCAGCAGCGTATCCACGGAGACGATCCCCTTGTCCGCAGTATAGCGGGAAAAGGTATGCCAGCGCCACCAGATCTCTTTCAGCCGCGCCCCAAACGGGAGCCTGCTTTTCATGCTTGGGCCGCATTCGACGACTTTGATATTGTCAAAGTGCAGCGCCCGCTCTCCTTCCGGAGGGACCAGGAGCTCCACCTCGCCGGGCTTTACCATGGTGTCCAGGGCGGTCAGCAATGAGAGCGCATGCCGCTGCACGCCATAGATTTTCTCGTTTACCAGAGATTGCCCGTTAAACACGATCTTTTTCATGTTGTTAACTCTGCCTTTTCCCGTTCTTTCGTCTGCCCGGCGGCTCTCTCTTCCCGGTTTTGTGCCGAGAGTATGTTCCATCCCGTGCAGATCAGCATCAGATGCGTCCAGTAGACGGTACGCAGGATGTTCTGGTTGAATTGCAAAATCGCGAAAATGAAGATATGGGCCAGCAGCAGCGCGTACATCAGCTGTCTGTCCTCCTTCGCGACGGAAGAGAGTCTTCTTGTCCGGATATAGCAGCCGATACTCAGATCCCAGACGTATTTAAAGAGGAAGGCCGCACCGCATATGCCCAGCGCGGCCAGCGCTTCGACGCTGACACACATGCTGAGATCGCCGTTGCCGACCTCGGATACGATCCCTCCGTGGCCAGCGGCGATCGCCGCGTCCAGCCCGCCGTAGCTGCATCCGGCCAGGGGACTGGACCGAAACACGTCCCAGGTCATTGTTATGCTGGCAATTCTGGTACCGGAGGAGTGGGCGGAACTGCCTCCCAGACCGAGGCCCTGCGTGTACATCAGGATGATCGGAACTTTCAGTTGGATGCCGACAATGACGACGACGACCAGCACAGCCAGGCCGAGCGGCACCAGCAGTTCGATGAGACGCATCAGATTGGTCTGCCTGGCCTTGATCTGGAGATAGAACGCAACGATCGAGCGCACAGCGACAAAAGCGGCCAGCATCAGCCAGCCCATGCGCGAGGTGGAGGTCAGCAGCGCGCCGATATTCAGCACCGCGGACAGCAGCAGCATCCGCCTGCTCATGGCTTGCTTGTTGTGTGTTTCCAGCAGGTACAGGCAAATGACGCAGCCCATCAGCAGATAGGTCGCATAATAGGACGGCTCAAAGGAAAAACCGTTGGTGCGGTGCATCGCATGAAACTGCGTTACGTAAAAATTGATGCCGAAAAACTGCAGGATAAACTGCAGCCAGCCCACGATTGCCAGCGCATCAAAGCAGAAAATATATTTTCTCACCATGGACGCCAGCGTCTCCTGCCGGCTGAGGTAATGGGTGAACAGAAGGATCTCCACCGCGTCGAAAAGCAGCCAGATATCATAGGCCACGGCGTTTTTCACGGTCAATGCCCGGTAGATCCAGACTGTGTTGAAAACAATGACCAAGGCGAGATTGCCGAAGGACAGCGGGAAGCGCAGTGACGCTCCGCGAAAAACATCAAAGGCAAAAAACACAAACACCGCGAGCGCAAAGAGCTGCGAGATCCGCAGCGTCAGTCCACCGATATCGACCGTCAAGACGATATCGAACGAAGCCGTCAGAATACTCGCCCACATCAGGGTGTTTGTGATGCTGCGATCCTTAATCGAAAGTTCCATACCGATCTCACAACAATCCGAGCAGCAGCTCGGCCGATTTCCTCCAGCTGTAGCGCTCCAGCAGCTGCTGTTTTTTCTCTTCCGCAACCGGATGAAAATCCAGCTCATAGACGTCGGGATCCAGGTAATTGACGGCGTTGCCGTAAATCTCCGGCAGGCAGGAGCGGTTGCTGACGATCGCATCGGCGCCCATGGCGATGGCCTCCATCGGCGGTATGCCAAAGCCCTCGCGGTAGGAGGGGAAGATAAAGGCCTTGCAGAACTTCATCAGCACCTTCGCCTCATCGTCAGAGACGAAGCCGAGATAGTGCACATTGTCAAGCCCGGTGAGATCGATGGTCTCGCCCAGGCGTTTTTTGTCCAGCATGCCGGAGACCGCAAAAGTCTCTTCCGGGTGCTGCCGGGCCACCTCGAGGATCCAGCGGATGTTTTTGTTCTTTGCCATGGAGCACATCGAGAAGAAGTATTCCCCTCTTTTCAGCTGGGGGAAGTGATCGAACACACTGTCGTCCGGCAGGCTGCGGACAAAATGCTCCCATGAATCGGGCACGACGGTGATCTTTTCCGCGGGAATACCGTAATATTGGGTAAGCTCGCGTTTGGAGAATTCCGACACCGTAAGGATCCGGTCGGCCCGGCGGCCGATGACGCGGTAGTTGAGCCGGTGCCAGAGGGCGGAAATGCGCGCATGCAGGCTGCCGCGGTAGGCCTCGGGCATCACGCGGTAGTTGATATCGTGGATGCAGGCGATCCCGCGCGGGCAGCTGAGCGGTACGATATTGCA
>OCTW013433080.1_pt1 | contig 15357 bp, 7 predicted proteins | sample 1539671 | NCBI WGS metagenome assembly OCTW01 (sample SAMN02144230, study PRJEB22623) | gut metagenome | biome: sheep rumen | host: Ovis aries | place: New Zealand
TGACCACGGTAACGCCGACGAAATGTACGAAATCGACAAGAAGACCGGCATGCCGAAGGTCAACAAGGATGGTTCCTTCAAGGCCAAGACGAGCCACACGCTCAACAAGGTGCCATGCATCCTTTACGATAACGTAACGGGCGGCAAGCTCGGCCTCAAGGAAGGCGACTGGGGTCTTTCGAACATCGCTGCGACGACCGCAAACCTCCTGGGCCTCGAAAAGCACGAAGCTTGGGATGACTCGATGCTCATCATCAAGTAAGCGAATTCAGATTTCAGAATTCGGAGTTCAGAGTTGTTTAATTTGGCGGCTACGCCGCGATTATTCAAATTCTGAAATCTGAAATCAAAATTCCGAATTAAAAGGGACCCCGAAAGGGTTCCTTTTTCATTCGGGGTTTTAGGGGCAGGGCCCCTAGGAGAAGGGGTAGCGGAAGATGCGGCAGGTATGGAACGGTGGCCCCGGCACTGGGGCCGGGGTGACAGCGGGATAGAGCCGCAGCTGGAGCGTGGGGAAGGCCTTCCCCCTTACCGCAAGCGGCGTAATCCCTTGGGCATGGGAACTTCGGTGCCGTCCTCTTGCAAGAGGTAGATGTTGTCCAGGCTGATGTAGCCCTTGCCGCTGTAGCGGGCCCTGAAGGCGAAGTTCTTGATTTGCTTCGGGTCCAGCTGCGGGATGGTCTTGCCCCAGCCCTCTTGAGCCATGTTTTCCCAGATGAGGGTGTCGCGAACCCAGCTGCCGCGGGTATTTTTCAGGCGGACCATGAACTCGTCGTAGTCCTTCACCTGTTCGCTGGCGATTTGCACCTCGAAATAGCCATCGGGATTGTTGTGGTTGGTAGCGTAGTCGAACACGATACCTACGGAATTCTTGACGGCTTCGGGGATTACGTAGTAGGCGCCGGCGAAGTTGGGCCAGCCCTGTGCAGGAGGCTGCTCGATGATAAAGTCGTGACGGATGAATCCGCCATGGGGAGGCGCTCCGTTAAAGACCTTGGCCTCGATACTGGTGGCGTTGTCGCCGTTGGCCACCGGATACCAATCTACCGCATCCAGGCCGTTGTCGAAATTCTGCATGACGCTGGTGGTGCGGTAAGCCCCGCGGATGCGGAAGGGAATCTTGAATTCCGTAGCCTTGCCGCCCAGGCCGCGAATCTTGAGCGTCGCCGTGGCAGGCCCAAGTTTCACATTTGCAGGCATGGGAACTTTCACGTGAAAGCTCTCGATGGAGGCGTTCCACAGGCCGTCATCGGGCTTGAACCACTTGACGATTCCCAGTTCCGGAATTTCAAGTTTGCCTTCTGTCAGCTGGCCGGACTGCTGCACGGCGGTGGCGAACAGGTCCAGGGTATCGCCTGCCAGCAGGACCTTCTTTTCGAGGGCAGCGGCAATGACACGCGGGTCTGCCGCAGAACTTTTCGTCGCCGAATCCAGGCCCACGACCTTCGGGTTGATTTGCACGACGGCAAGTCCAAAGGGCGGTACGGCAATGTCCCTGGACTTGGACGGATTGATGCGACGTCCGCTAGGGCCCATTTTCGGGTAGGGGTAGGCGCTTTGGGTCGTGCCATTCCACTTGAACTGTTCTTCGCCAAAAATTTCCACCTGTGTCCTGACCAAATCACCTTTGCCCACTGTCGGCGTCGCATTGGCAGAATCCGTGCCAACGCTCGCCCGGTCAATCTGCACCAGCTGCGTTATGTCGGAGAGGTTCACCAGCATTACACGGACCGAATTCCCCTTGCCGATGGCGTAGGCCACCACGTCGGGGCTGTTGCTCTCTACCGGCAACACCGCAAAACCGCTTTCCAAAAAGTCCATGAAGGTCATGTAAACGCCGTAATATTCTGCCGTAGGTTCCAGGGATTTCCAGTGATTCCAGGAGCCTTCCTTGAGGAGCGCCGTCATGCTGATGGTTCCCCAGGTATCGTCGGGCCCTTTGAACAGGTTGCCGAAAGCGTCCCAGGGGAGCACCTGCAGGCGGTTGCCGAAGCGCATGGCGTGCTGGGCAAAGACGCTGGCCATAGCGGTGGCCTGAGGGTAATCCATCAGCAGACTGTAGCCCTGCACGCAGGTGCTGAACTCCGAAAGAAACACCCGGCGTTCCCCTTCCAGGTGGCGTTTCATCCACATGTCCAGCGTGTCCATGTTAGGGCCAACGTCCAGCATAGAACGTAGCATGTCTGCGGGTTTCGGGTCGTTTGGCGTCCAGTAGGGATAGTTATGCAGGTCCACTACATCCAAGTAGCGCTTGCCATCTTTCTTTTCGGCCTCCCCCACAATCCGCAGGAACTCTTCCATCCAGTACTTTCCATCCAGAAGGCCCGCACCCTTCTGCTGCATCTTGTGGGTGCTGAACAGCGGGCCGTGCAAGATGATGCTGGAATCCACCGCCTTCATGGCGCGGGCGTATTCCAGATAGCGGGCGGCGTACTGCCTTGCCGAAATGGGGCCGGACTCTTCCCACTCGCCGTCCAGTTCGTTGCCGATTTGCCACTGCTTGATGTCGTAGCCCTTCACCTTGTTGGCATAACGCACCCAAGCGGCGGCCTCCTTGGAGGTTCCCGTGCCCGCGTTCACGCAAATGACGGCCCTGGCATTGGGGAGCGTCTTGATGTATTCCATGAAAGTCTCGAAATCCCACTTGATATCGGTCCAGTCCGTACGGGCGATGTCGCCGTTCCTGGTGGACATGGCGTAGAACTTGTAGTTGTTGCCGCCCAGCAAATCCGTCTCGCCGCTGTAGAGTTTCATCTCGCAAATCTGCACGCCCTTTGACGGCAGGTCCGTGGTCTTGAAACGGACGGCCACGTAGCGGGTGTTAATTTGCTTGAACTTGTATTTTGTGGTGGCGGAATTCACCCGCACCGTGGCTTCTACCTTCAGCTTGTTTTCAAGAGCCTGGTGCACGCCGGGGTATTCGGCGTAGTCTTCTGTCCAGTAGGCCAGTTCAAAAGCCTTGGGGCGGAGTTTACCCCAGTCGATCTGAATGGAATCCAGGTTCACCTTTTCAGGGAATTCCACCACAATCCAGGGCGGGTCCACCGGGTCCAAAATTTCGCCCCACCACATGGTCTCCATCTTGCCGTCGGCCAGGTGGCTCCGGCGGACAAAGCCGTAGTTGTCCTTGGTGGTGCCACGGTAAGCGGTCTCGCCCAAAAAGCCCCGGGCCCACTTGGTTTCATCGGGAGTCCAGAGTCCCGTCTCGTCGTACTTGCCGATGCCGTTCCAGTGGTAATCGTTAGAGAGGCTCCCGTTGGGGAAACGGAACAGGGTGTAGCCACCGTCCACAAACGCAGGGGTCATATCGTAATAGCGGCTAGGCGGGTTCCAAATTGCCAGGTCGGCGGACATCATGTTGTCCTTGTTGATGACAATGCCGGGGTGCAGGTCATCGACCTTGACCACGTTTTGGGACGCGAAAGCCGGCAGGGCAAAAAAGGCCGCAAGGGCAGAAACGACAAAAATTTTCATAGGAACCTCTGTCTGTAAATATAGTAGGAAAATTCGGATTTCGGACTTCAGATTTCAGAATTATGAAAAATACAGAAAAAGTGCATCCAAATATGGATCACACTATAACAAAAAATGTGAACAAATATTACGCAACAATCAGAAAAAAAAAGATCCCCGTGATTCTATCGGGGCTTTGCCCCTCCAGAATGACAACGGGGATGACAATCGCCGCAAAAGCGGATGACTTTCGGATTACTTCGCGGCTGCCAGTTTTACTTAGCTGCTGCTTCGAAAGCGCGGCCAAGCTTTTCCAGCGCCTCGTCGCATTCCGCGGCACTCACGTTCAGCGGAGGCAACATACGCAGCACGTTGCCCTTGGCGCTCAGCACCATGAGTTTTTCGTTGCGAGCGGCAGAAATGATGTTGCCTACCGGCATCGATTCGTCGAGAGCGACACCGAGAATCAGGCCTTCACCGCGGATTTCCTTGGCGAAGCTGTACTTCTCTACAAGGGCGGCCAAACCAGCCTTCAACTGGGCAGAGCGTTCAGCCACATTCTTCAACAGGCCCGGAATTTGCTTCACAACAGCGAGACCTGCAGCGCAAGCAATCGGGTTACCACCGAATGTGGTACCGTGGTCGCCGGCCTTGAGCTGGTCAGCAATCTTCTGGCGCAGCAGCACCGCACCGAGCGGGAGTCCGCCGCCGATGCCCTTGGCCAAAGAAACGAGGTCAGGGTTCAGGCCATACTTTTCGAAACCGAGGAAGGTTCCAAGACGGCCCACGCCCGCCTGCACTTCGTCAACGATGACGAGGCAGCCGAATTCTTTCTGCAGGCTGTTAATCGTAGCGACCATCTCGGCAGAAAGCGTCATCACGCCGCCTTCGGCGGCGAGGCTTTCGAGCATGATGGCACATGTATTGCCATCCACCTCGGCCTTCAATGCGGCGCAGTCATTCCACGTAACATGCACGAAGTCACCCGGCATAGAACCGAAGCCTTCGCGAATAGCCGGCTGACCCGTTGCAGAAAGGGCGGCGAAAGTACGGCCGTGGAAACTGTTCACGAAGGTAATGATTTTCTGCCGGTTCTTTTCGCCCTTCCGGTCGAAGTACTTACGTGCGAACTTGATAGCGCCTTCGTTGGCTTCGGTACCGGAGTTGCAGAAGAAGGCCTTGTCGAACTTGGTGATTTCCAACAGGGCCTTGCCGAGTTCGATCTGCGGGTAGTTCGGGTAAAGGTTGCTGATGTGGTTGAAGTGGTTCATCTGTTCCACCACCGCATCCTTGATAGCCTGGTTCTGGTGACCGAGCGCGTTCACGGCGATACCCGCGACGAAGTCCAGGTACTTATTGCCCTGATCGTCGTAGAGGTAAGAGCCTTCGCCCTTTACGAAGTTGATGTCAGCCTTGCCGTAGAGCGGCGCGATAATTTGTTTGTCCTGTTCGAGCAGGTTAGCGCAAGATTGTGCCATAGTTTAAATCTCCATTAATTTGTTTGCCAAAGTGTTCCGCGTCCTTCCAACCCACGATGTGGATACTCTTGAGTCCTCGTCGGATCGACTTGAAACTCTCGCGGACTTTGGGAATCATACCGCCGGAGATGACGCCAGCTTCGATCAGCTTTTCGGCGTCCGCTTCGCTCAGTTCGGGAATTACATTCTTGTTTTCGTCCATCACGCCCGGCACATCGCTCACCAGCACGAACTGGTCGGCTTCGAGCGCCACAGCCAGTTCAGATGCGGCGGTGTCTGCGTTCACGTTCCAGCTCACAACCTTACCGTTTGCATCGGGACCAATCGAAATCGGGCTCACTACGGGAACAAACCCCGCACCCCAGAGCGCGGTCACAATGCCCGGGTTTACCTTCTTGATTTCACCCACCAGGCCAAGGTCCACCTTGCCCTGCTTCTTGACCACCTGGAACAAGTTCGCGTCTACGCCCGAAATACCAACGGCGCCACAGCCGTTGTTCAAGAGCATGCGCACAAGCTTCTTGTTCACGTGGCCAGAGAGGGTCATCTCGACCATCTTCATGATGCCGGGCGTCGTCACACGCAGACCGTCGATGAATGTCGGTTGTTCCTTGAGCAAGGCGATATTCTCGTTGATGTCCTTGCCACCGCCGTGAACCACGGCCACCTGACAGCCACTACCTGGGAGTGTAGAGACTGCCGACACAAAATCAGCCAGCTTAGCTTCGTCGATTGCCAGGCTGCCACCAATTTTTACAACCACTTTTTTCATCGCGGGTGCTGTCCTCTCGATTTGTTCGCCTTAAAAGACGATGAATTTCCGCCCGCAAATTTAGAAAAATGCTTGCGGGCGGGGCCCCAGCTCGGAGTTGCGAAGGCCGCACGGGCCCCTCCCTGCACCCTCCCCATCCTTGGCCGACGCTTTTTTTTTCTCACAGCGCCCTTTTTTCTGCATAAATTGATTCTATCTTCTTTTTCACATTCAATTTTTTTATATTGTGCTTATAACACAAACCAAAGACACAAGAGGTAAATTATGGCTATTTCTAGAGTTTGGCTGGATGAATCCAGCGACGAATGCGTATCTTGCGGCGCCTGCGAAGCTACTTGCGACGCAGTGTTCAGCGTTCCCGAAAAGATGCAGGTGAAGGAAGGCGTTGACTATTCCGCTTACGAAAGCGAAATCAAGGACGCTGCCGACTCCTGCCCCGCCGGCGTCATCAAGTACGAGTAAAGCGATTAGGGAAGGCTTCCGCCCTCCCTAAAATCTACCTTACAAATTTAAAAAGACCTCCCCTACGGGAGGTCTTTTTTCGGATATCCGTCATAAATCACTTGATACGGCGGTAGCCCATGGAAATTCTCTTTTCCTTGTTCTGCTTTTTCACCGTTCCAGCGCGATGTTTCTTGTTGGCCGTAGGCGCAATAGCCACTTCCTTCGTATGGAAGAGGAACTTCGACACGTAGGGGCCTGTCGCAATGGCCCTGCCGTTTGCTGCAGCGGGGTTACCATCGTGAGGCAGCCACTCAAGCTTCAGGTGGATGGTTCCGTCGGCAGACAACTTGTCAATTCCAATTTCATCCAGATCAAATTCGTATTCCGTCTGGGTTACATGGGCTCCCATGTTGGTATAGATATCCAACGTAAATGCGATATGAGCCTTCCAGGCGAAATTATCCAACGAATCCTTCTGGAGCAAAATCGGCATCTCCACATCGATGTTAAACACCGGGCCTCCATGCTTGTAAGCGGCAGTGTCGTAAGAGAGCATGGAACTGTACGGAGTCAACTTCTTCTTGCCATTTGCGATAAGGGTTTCCTCTGAACCGCTCAACACGCTCAGGCGGAAGTCCTCGTCCTTTTCGGGCATGTTGCCTGCAAACAGGTCGTCACCCTTAGCCGTAGTGCTCACACCTTCGGCCATCTTCACCCTGAACCGGACGTCTTCAATCTCGCCCACCACCGGAACCCAGGGGCTTTCTTCACCCGGCAACAGGTTCGCCTTGTCCTTTGTAATGGAATTGACTGTTGTCGGCAAACGCAGAGAATCACCGATATGCACATGATTGTCCGCATCTTCTTCACGGAAAGCGAAAGTCCAATACATCACATCTAGATACTTGTCCAGCTTCGTGTCAGCTGGCTGATAATAGGACTTCAGGCCTTCGTGGAACCGTTCAATGAACTGGGCTTTTTCGTTTCCGGAAGCCACCAGAGGCTCCGACAGTTCTACACGAAGAGCGTAAGTCGAGCCATACTTACTAAGCCTTGCAGCCGTCAGCACCGGCGGGCAATCGTCGTTCAAGGAGTAGCTCTTGTCGAAGAAGCCTCCTTCTTCGCCCTTGCGGGGCATTACGGAGCCCTTTCCACCACGGCTACCATAGGTCTTTTTCAAGAATACACCTTCGGGAATCTTGATACGCATAGCCGTATGTTTCTGCAACAACGTGTCATGGCCCGTCGTATCAATCACGTAGTTCCAGATGGTGTCGTTCTTCACCGCATTCTGGGTCTTGTCCTTATAGCTGCATGCGTACTTGACCGGCAAGCCTGTTATAGGATCCAAGACATCCACCTCCACCATCGTGTGGGTGGTTGTATCTTCCACCAATGTCGTCTGATTGCACCAAACAGTATCCTGTCCAATAACTTCTTTATAAGAGACCTGCTTTACTTCCATGGAGGAATCTTTCTTGGTCAAAATCGGCTTGATGACCGGGTCGCCCTGGATAGTGTCCAAAGACCAGTCTTTCTGATTCTTGAAAGCCCTGTATATTTCCGGAGAACCCCAATATATATCAAAGCTGTCCAGCATATCTTTGTCACGCAACAGGGATTCGAATTCCAGATAAATCTCTTCGGGTTGGCCATCGCCCATCTTGTCGGTGATGCGGGCAAAGGTAACAGGCACAGGACGCACAGATTCCGTGACGGTCACAGGGCCAGCACAATTGCTCAGACTGTTCATTCCCAGGTCAGACACGCCAAAGTCTGCAAGAATTTCAGCCTTCTGACCCGGCTTGAATATTTCTCCATTTGTATTTCCTTCGATAACATAGAGCCAGCTGCGTCCATTGTCCGAAGTCGTAGCGCTTACCACAGAGATGCCCGCCTGAGAAACTTCGGCAGAACCGTTGGTGACCCGCAGTGGCCAAACGCTATAAGAAGCTAGCATCACCGGTTCTGTGAAGATAACCTTCAAGGTATCCTGGGCATACTGGTGATTCTCGTTTTCCAGAATAGTCACGCCCTTGAGAGTCGGGGCGATACCATCCTTGATGGGGGCCTTTTCCGTAGTGACAACGCCCTTCTCCGTAATGTAGAACGTCACCGTGCCTGCGGGAGCACCCGTCTGCGGAACCTGGCCCGCATTCGGTGTAAACACAGCTTCGGCGCCATTGACGCTAGAGGGTTTCAACAGAACCGTCAAAGGCTTGGTGGTCGTCGTGGAATCAAATTCAAAGAGGGCGCTGTCCAAGGTTATACCATTACCGAAGGTGCTACCGCTGAAGGTGGCCACAATCTTGTCGCCCCTGGCGTTGCAGTCCGTATCCTGCACCACAACGTCCTGGGGTACCGGGTGCGTGGGATCCGCAAAGAAGTACTGCGTTGCCACATCTTCTTCGTCTTCGGCATCGATGTAGGTAATCGTAATCTCGTCACCACCAAAGAACGACACCTTGGGGAGTTTCACATCCTTTTCAGCAATAGCGGTAATCAGATCGCTCTTGAATTCACCTGTTGTTTCGTTCACGCGATTGAGGGTCAATGTATCGATAGCACCGGTCCTAGAATTTTCAACCAGAACCTTAATCGTCTTGTTAGAACGATTGTCCTTGTCCTTAACCACCACGTAGAACTTCAAAGAACCGTCTGTAGCGGCAGGGCTAGAAACAGAAGACCCGTCTTCCTTGACAAGGGTCAAAATGCCCGCAGTGCGGTCCCCCTTGCTAAACTGCACATAGTAGCTGCGGTTCACAAAGGCACAACCGCCGTTTTCTTGGCATTCGGCACATTCGGGATCTGGGCCCGCAAAGACGGTAACGTCAATTTTGTTGGTACCGATGCTCATCTTTGCAGGAATATCCAAGTCATACCTTTGCGTTTCTTTGTTGAATACAGCCGCCGTCTTGAGCTGTTCCTTGGTAAGGGCAACGCCATTCACCCAGATAGAAGTCACATAGCCACCCTCCGAAATGGAGACCTCACCCGTCAAGTGCATAGTGCTCTTAGTAGAGTCAATCTGGATGTAAGAACCGTTAGAAACATTGAATGGCGGGTCATAAGACAGAGTCATTTCGTAGTTGGCGCGCTTGGTAGTCATTTCCTTGTAAGAAGGACTGTAACCCCAAACGAATTCGTCCTTACGATAAACAGCCAAGTAAGGATCCACAGGAGCCATATCATCGTCTCCGAAATCCTTATCCAGCATGGGCATTCCCTCGTAGTCCACACGCTCTGAAGGAGACGCTCCCTGAACATGGGGGCTCCAGGTCCAGTCACCACTGTCCTTGGAGAAACGCTTCTGCGGAGTCGAACGCAAAGGTTCGCAAACCGTAGAACCCGGCTGGTGCATTCCCTTAGAGAACCCAAGGTCTATACGCATGCGTGAAGAAGACTTGATGGTGGTGCTACCCAAGGGCGCCGGGAAATACCAATCGTACTTTCCAGTAGCAGGGTCATAAGTATCTTCCAGTTTGACAGCCTGGGAGCCGCGCAAAAGTCCTCGAATTTCAGAATCGTTTTCGCAGGGCTTGTTGAAGCCCGCTTCGTCGTATGCCTGACAGATATCGCTGTCAATCATCAAGGCACATTCTGCAAGTTCCGCTTCCGTCGCTGTCAGATAAAGCCTAAGAGTCAAGCTATCAAAAGCCCTGTTCTCTCGGTTGAAAAGGTTCAGGTTCAAGAAATCCATATCGCCGAACACGTACTGGTAGGCTCGGACCTCAAACTTATATTGGGTCACCGGCGTGGTAAAGCTCAGGGGCAAGCCCTTCAGGTTCACGGCCTGCCGCACACCGTTACTTTCCACCACAAAGTAATAAGTTGTCTTTTCCTTGAGGCCGCCAATCTTCACATAATGGAAATTGGTGGGAATACCGCTCACGTCAGCGTTGCCGTCACCCGTATTCCAATGCATCTTGTCGTAGGTGGTAAGAACCGTATCCCAATACATCTTGGATTCGTACTGGCCGTTAGGCGTGAACCACATAATCTCGGCACTGTCGGCAGAGACGTTACAGACCTTCACGTTCTGGATATCGGCTGCAGGAGGTTCACTGGCCAGCGTCGTGAAGTTGTAGGGCGTAAGGGTAGAATCCACCAGCCAGCGGGTAGAATAGCGTTCGCTGCGGGCGTTGATGGCCACAACCTTGAAGTAATAGGTGGTACCGTTCTTCAGCCCCTTCATGTGGATAGTATGCTTGACTCCGGGAACCGTATCTGCCGCCACACTAGAATAGGGGCCCGTTTCCTTATCACTGTAGAGGATCATGGCCTGGCCACGAACATCCTGATTGATATTCACGATAGCCGAATCATAGCCTACATAGCGAATTTCCACGTCCACCTTCGATGGAGCGCGGTTACGGTCTTCTTCGTGAACGGCCAGGGCTCCAGCGGCAAGGAACATGGCCGTACCGTCGATACAAGTTTCGGCCAGATGGTAATCTTCCCAGCTCAAGGTACTCGGCGCCCAACTGTTCGCACCGCTTGCACTAGGAGTCACCCCACCAAACAAAGCTCCCACGGGAGGGTTGTAAACATAGGCCGCACCAGGCATATTCTTGCCTTCGGGGTTTGCCGCACGGTGGTGCGGATGGGCATCGTTCTTGTCGCCGATACCCAACAAGAAGGACACATCCCAGGGGTTCACGCCAAGCATGTAGTTCAACTGATTGATTCCCAGCTGCTTCATCTCAGCAGAGTGCCAATTCTGGACACCCTTCTGCGGGAGCTTCACACCTTCCAAATCCTTGGTCACATCGGCATAGGCAAACACTTCAAAAATATTGCCCGCCTGATAACGGTTGTAAATCCAGGTCTGGTCTGTCTGCATATTGTACCAGATGTCACCATAAGAAAGATTGTTCGGATTGAACAAGCCCGGAAGGGCAATAGTATTGCTGCCAGAACCCGACAAAACGCTCAAGTTTGTTGCCAACAGGTAAGCTACATTTTCAGCATATTTCAAACGGGTCTTATCATCGATACCATACTTGAGGCCGGTTTCGGTATCCCTCAAGAGCAACTTGTAAAAGCCATAAAGCGTATAGGTGTAAGCATTCGCCCAGCTGGTGTTCTTGCTGGATTTACGCATGCCGTCACGGCTCCAGGCCATCCAACCGCCATTGAAAAATCCTGCAGTACCTTCCTGTTCCACACCGATGGTCTTATCTTCCACGGCGTCATTCAAGTAAGACATATCCGGACTTGCCGGATTATAGGTCGCATAATGGAGAGCAATAGCGGCAAGGGCCAGGTCGTCGTGAGATTCGTTGTTGCCGTTGTAAGCAGGGCTAGACCAACCGTCGGCCACCTTGTTATAAACATAGGGTTTTCCGCCATCGTAGGTTCCCGGTCCAAGGGACTTTTCCTTCAGCTTCAGGTTCTTGGCAAATTCGTAAAGTTTCTTGGCTACCACAAGGCAGCTGTCTGCAAAGGGCTTGTCATAGACGGCGTAGTCCTTAGAGAGAATGGCAAGGCCCGCAGCAATCTGACCGGAAATGTTGGAACCCAGCTCTCCCAAACGAATATCACGTTCATGGGGGCCGCCACGACCGACAACGCTCGTCGGCAAGGCATCCTGGTTTTCGGGCCTACCCCACCAGCCGTGGTCAGCACCAAAGTTACCCACAGAAACCGCCATATTGTCAATAACGCCGTCTGCAAAGTTATAAGCCCGCAAGAAGAAATCGGCTCCGTGCTTGGCCTCGCGCAAGATGTCGGGAACACCATCGGTATTCACCGTCTCGCCGTGGTTGTAAGCATAATTGTCGTCGTCCCTATCGGGGTTCGAACCGGCCATGACGGCAAGCACCATAAAGGCATAAGCCTGAGTCTGGGATTCTTTCAGGTGGTCACCGCAGTCGTACCAGCCGCCCTGCAGGGCACCCTCTTTAGCAACAAAACCGGTCACACCATCAGTACCCGTCACGAACTTGCCACCGCCGTCCTTGGTGTGGCTCGGGGCATGGAACCAGGATTCCGAATTGCCGGAGCGGTTGATACCGTAAAACTTGATGGTGGCATCGCGCACCATGGAATACACACGGTCACTAATGATGAAGGTAGAAGAATATTCCTTGCCAACAAGAATTCGCAGGCGCTCGTTCTGCGGAAGCGAAAGAGTGGCAAGACTACCCACGCAGATAAAGCCCGTAGGCCCTGTAGCCGTCACCTCGTAACGTTTCTGGTTTGCCGTAGCCGCATTGGTACCCGCCGCGATTTTCCAGGAGGATTCCGTGTCAAAACCGGAATTTTGGAAGGTCCCGCCAGTAGCAACTGTTTTCCCTTCTAGATTCACCACGCTGAAAGATTCGGCGCAGGCTCCAGGAGAGACATAGTAGAACTGCTTTTCCGGGTCATCGGGCAAATAACCAGCCTGGTTCACACGAATACGGCCAATTCTCAGGTTACGTGCATCCAGAAAAGCCTGGTTCAGGGTGTCGGGAACAAAACCGTTAGGGACAAAGTCCTGGGGAACCGCTCCTACAGGGGGGACCGGATTGCGTTTGGTCTTGTTGGGGACGAACTTGCTGAAACTCTCGACCGTACCACCATTGTCAACAGAAGCCGTATCCCATACCAAAGGCCATACGGGGCGAATCAGGTCATAGGGCGTAGGTTGTTCCTGCTCAGCGGCAAAAGCCAGAGCACTGAGGGTACATAACAAAACGGCAAAGAATCGCACGACAACTCCTTTTAGCACCCGAATCCCAAACATGCTAATTATAGTATCTTTTTTATTAAAATCGGCAATGTAGCAAAAAAATTACACCTGACACCATTACATTTTGACTATATTCTACCTCATGACTGATAAAAACTTGCTCAGGATTGGGTTTTTTGGGGTCTTTTTGGGGTGTTTGATTTCTTTTTCGGCCTGCGGGTCGGATTCTTCGTCGTCTGCCGACGACGGGGAGTTTTTTTCAAGCAACAGCCAAGAAGACGGTTCTGCAGATTCCAAAGACGGAAAAACCGAAGGTTCTTCGGGAAGCACCACCGATTCATCCGGCTCCAACTCCACTTCAAAACAAGATACCAAGACCGAGACCGTCAGCAGCAAAGAAGCCCTGATGCCGGAATCAAAAAAGGTCAACGGCACATGCGCCACCACCACCGGTAAAATCGGCAAGGGCGAGCTCGCCACCTGGAAATTTTACCGCAATGACGGATCCGTGATTGAACAAATCATGGCACCGTTCAAGTGGTCTTTCACAGGAGGAAATACCGAAGCCCTACAGGGAAACGGTCTGGACGAAGTAAACGTCCGTTACGAAAACGCCGGAACGGCTACCGCCACTCTGAACGTGGACGGCAATGAAATCAAATGCGACCCGTTGCAGGTGCAGGGCATTCCTATCACTATCAAGTCTTGCACTGCTAAACCCACAACGGTCAATGCCGGTAGCAACGTCACCTGGACCGTAGAAGCCTCCTCAGAATCCGATATTACAGAATATAGTTGGACATCCGCTTTCGGCACGGTTTCTGGCAACGGAACCACTGGAACCATGACCGCCTCAGCAGAAATGCACAAAAAAAGCATAACCGCCACGGTAACGGTTACCAACAAGGACAAAACCAGCGAAAGTTTCATTTGTGACGGGGCAATGGTGCTCGATCCCGAATCGGTTGATTTGGTGTTGACCGTCGCGACAAACAATGTTTTCAACGAAGAGTACAGTCAAGATAACCGCATCAACTTGCCTGATGACATGTTTATTCCAGAACAAGAACCTATTACCGTTCAAATCCCACTTGATGCGCCAACCTGCAATATTTCTTGCGTACCAAGAGTGGGAGCAGATGACGACGCTTTACGGAAAAGCGGCGGAATCACATGGAACGGAGAACCTGTCAGCAATCTCGGCTATTTCTCTCCAGCAGGCTGCGCCCCCGGAAAAAAATACTCTGTGGAAGCCGTTGTAAAGGCCTTGTGCATAGTTGTCAAGCAATAAGCTCAGCACGATGAACTTGTACAAAAAGCTGCCACAGAGCGTTGCTACTGGTAAAGGAGGTAGATTATGCCGGACAACAACACTTATTGTGACCCTAACGTTGTCTTTAGTGTGGAAAATTTCAGCTGTTGGGGCGGGGGCAAATCCGAAGTCATCCTCTATTCCGATGGTCGATTGTTGACGGTCGACAATCGTGGAACGCAGACAATTGTTGCCACCGATACCGTATTGGCACGGGATGTTGAGTCTTTTATTATTGAAAACAGCAGACGGATTCTGCAATTGCCCGATTCTGATTCCTCAGGAATGTGTTTTAGCGACCTTTGTCCCCATAATCTGAACTTTCGTGGTAAAAAATGCAGTGCCTATGTCAGGGCAGCCCCCGGAAACGAAGAGTTGAAATTCTTTTACGACGAGATATCCCGTATAATCCGTGAACACGGCTATCTAAAAGATCACCATTTGATTATGTCGCAGGATTAAAAAACGGTTGTCAAAAAACACAGGCTCAAACGAGTCTGCGTTTGCTAATATGTCATCCCCGCGAAGGCGGGGATCTTTTATGCCACGAGATTACCGCACAACCTTGCGGTCGTCTTCCGTCATCTTGAGGAAGTCGGCAACGGTCATAGAACCCTTGTCGCCATCCTTGCGCTTACGCACGGACACGACTCCGTCAGCCACTTCCTTCTCACCGACGATGAGGAGGTACGGCACCTTCTGCAATTCGCACTGACGGATCTTGTAGCCGAGCTTTTCGTTGGATTCGTCAACTTCCACGCGGACGCCGGCGTTCACGAGTTCCTTTTCGACCTGCTTCGCGTAGTCAACAAACTTCTCGGAAATCGGGAGCACGCGGGCCTGCACCGGAGCGAGCCACAGCGGGAAATCGCCCATGAATTCTTCGATGAGGATGCCGAGGAAACGTTCGATGGAACCCACGGCAGCACGGTGCAACATCACCGGAATGTGCTTCTGGTTGTCCTTGCCGACATATTCAGCACCCAGACGCTGCGGGAGGTTGAAGTCCACTTGGATGGTTCCGCACTGCCAGTCACGACCGAGGCTGTCCTTCAGCGTGAATTCCAGCTTCGGGCCGTAGAAGGCGCCTTCACCCGGGTTCAGGATGTAGTCGAGGCCAGCAAGCTTCGTCGCTTCGGCGAGGGCGGCTTCAGCCTTGTCCCAGATTTCGTCGGAACCCACGCGCTTTTCGGGGCGGGTGGAGAACTTCACCACGATATCG
>OCTW011258442.1_pt1 | contig 15356 bp, 16 predicted proteins | sample 1539671 | NCBI WGS metagenome assembly OCTW01 (sample SAMN02144230, study PRJEB22623) | gut metagenome | biome: sheep rumen | host: Ovis aries | place: New Zealand
TCTGCAGTCTAGTAAGCGGTATCCTGTACTCGATAGACCTGTTGTCTGTCTCGTAGATCAGAACAACTACTTCGTTGGCCTTATCCCACACGACATCCTTGGCAAGCAGAGTCTGTTTGATGCTCTTGCAATCAACATTGTTCTCTGCCAAGAAATCAACACAATGTACAAGCTGCTCCAGAACCATGGGAGGTATGTTGAGCAACTCAGCGTGTCGTGTAACAGTACTACCAATCAAATCAGTGATCATACAAATATCTCTGAAGATGTCGGGGTTCTTGTTGAGATGTACGACCTTACCACCACTGATTTTAACATCGATGTCGAACAACGCACGATACGCGATGCGACGTGCTTCATCCAACGCAGATATGTCACGAAGATACGCAACATTGCTTCCCTGCAAGATCGAGTACAGTGGAGGATTGGAGATGTACACATGACCCTCAGACAGGATCAGAGGATTGATACGATACAGCAAGCCGATGACCAGCGCAACGATGTGATAGCCGTCAGCATCAGCGTCGGTTAGGATGATGATCTTGTCGAACCTCAAGTTGTCAAGATTCGTGTCAGACCTATTGACACCCAATATACGACACAGGTCAGCATAGACCAAGTTGGTCTTGAGCTTGACACCGTCGTCACGTATGCCGTTCTTTGGCTTGCCTGAAAGTTTCAGAACTGCCTGTGTGGAAGTGTTGCGTTCAGACTTAACTCGGCCTGCAGCCGAATCACCCTCAGTGATGAACAGCTCGGTTTTAACCAGAGGTCCATTCTTGAGTTTACAGTTGAAGAACGAGTTCTGACGCTTCAGATCATAACACAAGTTCTTGATGTCGCCACCTGTCTTGTAAGTCGTGCGACTGAACTTCGAGTACTCAATCTCAAAGTTCTCCTGGATGAGTTCCCAGAGTCTGTCCCAGATGACATTGTTCGACTCCTCAGAGATCTTCTTGAACGCTTTGCGTAGGAACTGGCGATAGCACACTTCGAACTGCCTGTTCTCGAACCTGGATTTGTCCTGACCGATGAACTCAGCACCCAACCAACCAACTGAGATATAACCACTCAGAGGGAGTTTGTACTTGTTCTCGAAGTATGCCTTCTTCTCAGCGTCCTCGATAGCATCGATGAGATGATCCTTAATGACCTGCTGAAGAACATAGATGTGCGAAGACTCAGGATGCACGATGGGAGTCGCGTTGACTGCGGCAATGATTCCATTGTTACCCTTGAGCGATTTCTCGTCAGTGAACACATCGATGTCATACGAAAGTGGATCATCTGACGAAGTCTGATCCTTATGGAGCTTCCCAAGTTCCCAGGTAACTTCACTAAGACCAAACTTCCTCTGCACAAATGCACGAGGTGTAACACCACGATCTGACTTGAACTCAACAGTGCCACCAAACGCATCGGGATTTGTCATCATCTTCCACAATGCAACACTGTCAATATCCAAATCTCTCTGCTTGAGAAGACCGTTCACCACACGTACTGTGATCTCGATATTGTTCTTGAACAGACTGTAGTATTCCAGCTTCTCCAGATACATCTTGAAGCCATTACGCTCTTCACCAGTAACGTTGTCTTTGAACATTTCGTTTATCTTGGTGAACAAGGTGTCATCAGGTTGCAGGAACACAGTAGTTCCGATGGTGGAACTATCTTTATCGATCCTCTTGGACGAAGTCTGAGAATCCTTAACTACACCCTTCTCAACTCTCAGATACCCAAATCCATCATCACGCTTGGTGAACGCAATGAAGATCTTCGCAAGAGCTGCAGATGCCTTACTTCCTATACCGAACGTACCAGAACTGGATCCACCGTATTCACCACGATACTTACCAGATGTAAACTCCTTTGTAAAACACGCAAGAAGTTTGTTCACTGGAATACCACGACCTCTGTCCTGAATGAGACATTGATACGTAGACTTGTCCTTAGAGACAAAGAAGGTTATATCGATAGGATACACCTTGTTAGGATCCAGAGCTTCATCTGCAGAGTTGTCTACTACTTCCTTAAGCTGCTGCCACAGACCCTGAATGTTGTGGAGCTGGAAGCCGTACATGCCCGACTTCTCTCTTAAATGGGAGAGAAACTTCATTGAGACAATAGTGCTGTCATTGTAACTTGACGCCATGTGTCTTTGATCCTTTCGCTAAAGAGTTGGTTTAGAAGTCAATTGTCTTCATTACAGTAATATATTGACCAAACCTTGTTGAGCTATGACTACTTCTTTTTGGTCTTAGCTGTTTGCTTCTGCTTAGCAGCCATCATCGTACCTTCAAGATTACACAAGGTTTCCATCCTTGACATGACCAACTCGATCTTACAACCAGGATGGTATTTCTTGCACGCTTCTTCAGCGTCTTTCTTGCCACCCTGAGTACTAACCAAGAAATCATGCGTCTCTGGATGGAACTCTCTTCCTTCAGTTCCGAACATAGGAAGTCTGTACTTAACAGTGAAGATTTCGAAACCACCATTCATAGCCATAAGTAACCTCCTACAACTAAGTCTGATAAGGGGATTGATATGCTTCATTTTAATGTATCTAAATCGTAAATTTTAATACAAAAAAGAAGATCGAGCCTGAGGGTCTTACGACCCCCAGACTCTACCCTCTCAATGTGTCACTTACCGTTGTAGTGAGGACACCAGAAGTAACTGCAGCCGTGCTCCTGATCGTATTCTGCTTTCGCTCTACGATCAAGCTGATCACAGACTTTGCAATGCTTCTCATCCTGACATACAGGGCACTTCCTTGAGTGCATGAATATGCAGGTCTCGAACAATGCAACGACTATCACGAATAGTAGTATGATGCCGAGCAAGTTCTTGAGTATTTCTTTTATTTTTGCGTTCATGTAAGAACCTCCTTACTTGTTGTTGGAGAAGATGACGCCAACGACGACACCTGCAATGAAGCAGATACCTGCCGAGATCAAGACCTGTCCGTTAGGAGTGACCTTGGCCATGGTCTCCTCAACCTCAGCTTTCTTGCAGACAACCTCTTCTTCGTTGTTGGGGTTCTCAGTGCCACGAACACTTGCATTCATAGCAGTGAGATTCTTGAAGAACTTAGTGATTTTAGTTTTCATTGTTTTGATCCTTTTTTGGTTATTAATGATTGGGTTTATTTACCCTATTTCACACTAGTAATAAATACCTGTGACAATATGAAATACACAAAAAGAAAAGGCAGCAGCAAGGGGGAGGATCAATAACCCCCTTGCTACTACCAAAGTCTTTTAGGCAGCTTTAAGCATCATACGCTTCTCTTGCGATCGACGCTTGACCAAGCCATCCACAACGATGCCATTGACATGCACCCACTTGTCAAACTCTTTAGAGGCAGCAACGATGTTGCCTCGCTTAAGATGTTTGAGCATAGTGGAGCTTGCGAATGCACCACGTCCTGTGTTGTATATGAATGACAAGCATGCAGCTTCCTGATGTTTGTTAAGACCCTTGACCTGTTTCCTCAAGAACACAAGGTCAGACTCTATCATCTTGCGAAGTTCTGCGTTCGCACGCTTCTTGGTCATCCTTCCCAATTTCACCAACCTTGGGTCAGTGAATCCATACCCAATGTGCTTGACACCTTTAAGGATGTACACATTTGCACTGAATGCTTCACGTTCCTGAATGAACGAGAACGCTATGTCTACAGATGTATCTGCATACAGAGCAGTTGCTGTCAGGAGCATGAGGATTGTAATGATCTTTTTCATGGTTGTTCCTTTCTGGATTGATTTGTATCACATTACAACCAAGTAATTTATACTCATCAAATAATGAAAAGCAGCAGCTAGTGTCAGCAGATGCCGACACTAGCTACTTCACCAAACAACTATGTGCTCAGTGTTACATACTGTGTTGACAGTTAGTAACAAATTACACAGTGCTTTGTGTACAGACACTTATGCTAGTATGCCCAAATCGGCGAATCCAGGCAGTTTGCACTTATGCCAGTATGATGTCACCGCGCTTTCGCACGGGTTTTATCACATACTATGTAAAAATGTCTGTAGATGTCTACAGATACTACCATTTAAGAAAAGGGGTCTTACTATGGCATCCAAAACAGCTATCGATGCAGCTTTTGAAGAAATCGAGAAAGAGTTTGGAGAATCTAGGATCGTACGTAAAGAGCTTATCAAAAACCTCAGGGATGTGGCAGCTAATCCTGAGATGAAGATAAGTCCCTATGACAAGAGCATGATGATCCAGAGCAAACTCATGGTTATCAAGACTCTTGACGATCTGCTTAAGTCCAATGAGGATATCAGTGTCAAGAAGCTCAAGCTCCAACTGAGCAGGAGCGAAGGTGAGCAAAATGGGGCCGTCGGTGCTACTATCGTCGCTCTGCTCAAGAGTATCCGTGGCAATGGTGATCCTGCCAACCCGGGTGAGGGCGTCGATCGTAACGATGCTGTTGCCAAGCTCAAAGAGATGCAGCAAGGCAATGCTAAGCTTGCTGTTTCTGCAGGTGAGACTGAACCCTGTGGTTCTACTCCCACTACTGATGGCGATGCACCTGTAGTAACTACTCAGACTACTCAAAAAGAAGAAGACGAAGACGAGGAATAACAACACACTGTGCATCTGGTACCCCAACAGGTACCAGATGCATCAGAGTATCTTATTCACTAACAAAAAAGAGAGGGTGCTATTGCGCACCCTCTCTGAGGATTACTCCTCATTATCATAATGACCACCAATCAATCCTGTCAGGAAGTACATTCCTGTCATGAACGCGCCAAGTGCGCACAGGCCTATGACGCTTGCGGTCTTCTGATGATTCTTGATCCATGTTTTCATTGTTTGTTTCCTTTGTTTGTTGTTTAGTCAAGAGAAATTTCTTGACATTTTCGTGTGTGTAATAAATACTCAAAATTCCATGAAAAACACAGACATATAAAAAGCGCCACCCACCATGTCCAAAGGACATGGTGAGTAGCACTGGGGGATTGGGAATCATTAAAAACCATTGCGCTTGTTGATGTTGTCACGAATAAGAGTCATCGCATTGATGATCCTATCGTTCTTCACGACCTGTTTCAACCTGGATGTAACGAACATCACCTTCTTCTTCTCGTTGGCACCTTCAACCATCTGCACGAACGCTTCAACGAACATCGTGATCTTGTCAGACTCGGCTGTCGTTGACTTGATGTGTTCACCCATCCTGAAGACGGTTGTTTCATCAAGGGTTTTGCCCCAGTTCTTGTACATGAAGTCGAAGAAGATGCGAACGACATCTGTCGCCGTCCTGTCATCGAGAACAGTGGAAGGACACGCCGTCGCGACGATGGTCTGCAGCATCTTCATACGACGGAGATTTTCATTCCTGTCGTTAGAAGGCACCGCAATGCTCTTGCTGTACTCATCGAGCAACGTGATGAGACGACGTCCAGGCACAGTGTGAGTGTTGTCGATGGGCTTAGCGCTCTTGACTTGATTCGGTACTTCTGACATAGCTGTCTCCTTAGCTTGCTTAAGGTTGCATGATATCTAGCTTACGCGAGATTCATACTAATAGTACAGTGTCCTATTAAAGCAATACATCGGAGAGTTTGAGGTTCCTCGTCTGCAGAACAGTACCATGCATATTCTTCATGGCAGAGTTCATGAATGCAGACGTGATCTTCACTGTCTGGATACCGATAAGCTTGACGCCGAACTGCTTGGCTTTGTGTCCGCAGCACTTGTAGCACAGATTGTACTTGTTCTCACAAGTCATCGGAGAATACAACCTGACGACTTTACCATCGTACTTGGCTATGTTCTCGTCAGTGAGAACCACATCGACTCCAGCATCCTGGATAGTTCGACCAATGAAATCCTTGATACGGAACGTGTTCTTGAAGTCAGCTTCAATCGTACGCTTGGTTCCACAGTCGTCCATGTCGATAGTGACATCCTGGAAGACACGCATCACAAGCTTAGTTTCGGCACCGCCTTTAGCAGTCTCACGACCACGTTCATACGAACCCTTGCGGATCTCGTTAGCGATCGTAGGCATCATATCAACCGTCCAACCTTCCATGAGGGAGTTGGGGTTGAAGTCATAACGACCAGATGCTTCATCGAAGGCAGGTGTTCCACCAACCATCAAGAAGAGTTTCTTACGATGCAGACTGTAGGATTTACCACCAAGTCCATTGAAGAACGTAACCGAGGAGTCGTCACCGAGATAGGCTTTGTCTACCTCGATAAGCATGTCCTCAAGTTGCTTAATGATGAACGGGTCGTTCATCTGACCCTTGTGTTTCTCAATGAACTCCTTCTTGATCTGCACGACTCTGGGATCGGTTGTCAGAGACTTGACCGAGAGAGAAGGCACGCAGATCTCGGAGATGTGGTTCAGATAGAAGAAATGATCAACGAACTTGCGATACTGTTCGACAGTTATCTTGCCGTTGGACAGAGCATCAGTCGTAAGCTTGAGGATCGACTTGGCTTTCCAAACCTCGTTGATGTACTTGAACACCGCGAAATCAGTTGGATACTGCAGAACGATGATGTTCTCCAGGAATCTGCCGACTGTAGTTACTCCCTGCACGATGGACTGAGTGAACACATTGTCACCTAGGAAGAACGCTGCAGTTCTGTTGATGAACTCGAAAGTATCGAGTCTGTGGTAGATCGGAGTACCAACCTTCGACAGTATCGCCACCATGAACGACATACCCGACTCATCAACGATGATACCAAGGTATTCGCCGTTGACGCATACCACCTGACCAAGTTTAACATCATCGGCGGCTATCTCAACGATCTCTCCGATAGCCAGCTTCTGCGGAGTCTGGAGATTGTGGGAGTACTCGTTCATCACCGTCATTGCATCAAGCAACCACGCACGTTTGATGATCTCACGTGATTTGGCGGCAGCGAACAATCCACGAACTTGTAATTCTGTTAGCTTCATGATTCGTTACCCCTTCCGATGATGGCCAAGTTACCGATGGCAACTTCGATGATCTCCCTGATGCGCTGGTAGCGCTCTCCGAACATGTCCTGCATGTTGTCGAAAGTCTCCATGACGTACACACTTGCATGTGTTGGATCCGGAGCATCGACATACAAAGTCGCAACCATGATGCAAGCTTCAAGCTTGGACGGAAGTGCGTTCTCGTCGGCTACATTCGCCCAGTATTCCAGGCAGTGCTTCCATTTGGTCAGGTAGAACTGTCTACGCTGCTCAACGAATGCTTTCGGTTCCATCCCACTGTCGAGGAACTGACGAACTACTCTGGGTCTGCTGAGTTCAGCCTCGAACCTCGACATGGCTTGATCCACGATGTAGTCATGCCCCTTAGGCAACCCACCATGTTCGTTAACAGCATGAAGTCCAGACGCGACGGAGCGGATGGCGATCTTACGATCAGCCAGGAACTTCGAGTACGCAAGCAGAGCATCCATGTCGTTCTCCGGAACAGCCGGAGTCTCTCCGAGGCTGTCGCATGCAACGAACGAGTCCTTGAGCAACTCGTTGAACTTGTCGTTGGACTGAACGAATCCAGGTCTGTTCGCGTTAAGCTTGCTCAGGCTTTCCCAGCCTTCATCGAGACTCATGACTCGGCTGCAGTAGTCGATCACATCGGAGATACAGTCGTCATCGATGAGTTGTTCGATGTCGTCTCGCATCTCAGCATGGTCGATGATGAACTTGCACCAAGTGTCAGGATCGAACTTGGATCGAAGAGTCAGAACTGCATCCACCATGATCGGCTGGTCCATGATGTCATCAGGATCCATGCACACGATGATGCCAATGTCAACAAGTTCTTCGATGATCTTACCGATGACCTTGTTGCGAAGCCACAGTGGAGTCAAGTTCTCCTCCGGAGTGTCAACAAGGTACTGCTGAGTGACGATGTACTCGTCGATATCGCTAGACAGCTCACGCGCCTTGGCGATGATATCTCGAGAATACTCGTCATCGTAAGGTTGGTCGTGTTTGACGATACCCATGATGTGAAAACTCCTGTGAAAAGAAATGAAATTGGTTACAAAAGATAGTGCACGACGTGATAGTATATCACGTCAGTGCTGGATGGCGCAGCGGCGCCCCAGGTCATGTGTCGGTCGAAGACCTGAGTGAACAGTAACCTCACGGAGACCAGATGATGAATTCGATTCGAACGAAGTTTTATTAACCCACTGCGACGGATCTCACAACGATGCAGGCGAAGCGTAGCGTAGCCAACTATCGTTTGAGATCCTAGCTGTACGCTACACCATCCCCCGTGGGGGGATTATAGGGGGGATTCTAGATTATAAGTTACTGTACTGGTAAGTACAGTAACCTCCTTATCCCTTAAACCTAGAGACTAGTGTTATTAGATTAACTCTGTAAGAGTTATACTGGTTAAGTATAACTCTGGAAGAGTTAAGATAATAACACTCAACGCGTGTGCGCGTGCGCGTAAGCGCGTGCGCGCGCGTGAGAGAGGTCACCGTAAAAGTTTACAGTGACATCGAAATACTTTGAACTTGATGCGAACAATAATTATGAACACAACTTGTTTTTGCATCACAACAACTCCCCAAGGATCATCAACATGAACCCAGAAGATGCGAAAAATCGTGTGACCGGAGCATGGAACTATCTGAAAGCCAAGTACATCGAAGTGTCGCAGTATGTGACTCTGATCACTGCGTTCATCATGATCTTGGTTATCGGCTATCTCTGGTCTAGCGCTACTTCGACAACAACAACCAGTTCACGTGACAGCGGAACTTCACTCGAAGTTGAAGCTCTCAAAGTTGAGAACGCTTCACTGAAAGCCGACAACGAAGCAATCCGCAAGCAGCTCGTGACCAAGCACGGCATGTATCTCAGAGCAAAGAAGGATCTGCAGAACACGACCGACTACGTGAACAGGTTCGCCTCGTACTACCAGATCACGAACAAGAGCGATGCTCTCGCTGCACAGCGATGCACATGTTCCGGAGTTTGTGCTCGTTGGAAACCTCGTGGTAAACCGTCAGACTGTGGCAATCTAACTTGCCCAGAGTGCTCTAGGGAAGATCCTCCTGAAGCAACCAAGACGAAGTAATCGATTTGACTGAAATGCTAGATCGAACTCGTTTTGTAGACTTGCAGCCACAGGCAATGAACCGATTAACTCGGACAGGTGTCATGCCGCCTCTCGGTCCAGTGATATAAAAACAAGCGATGTCTTCAGCATACAAGAACAGAATCACTCGACGCACTGAGGGATACGCCATGATTTTACACACCTGCTAACACATGCAAATGCTCTAGAGCGATCCCACTATCCTAGCATTTCAGTTGTTTTTTACTAGTGGATCCGATGATTATGAGCAATCAAAGGATTCATTAGTCATGACAGAAAGACAAGAGTACGATCTGCAATGCTCGACACTGCCATCGGTTACGATCTACTCTGATGGATCGAGTAAACCGAAGCTGAACACCGGCGGCTACGGAGTCATCATGACTTGTAACGGGCATTCTAAGTTCTACTACGGCGGATTTGTTAACTGCTCCAACAACTCGATGGAGTTGCTTGGACCACTCACAGCGCTCCGTGATCTCAATCGTACATGTAGAGTCAACATCATCAGTGATAGTCGCTATGTGGTTGATGGCATCAACATGTACATGAAAACATGGGCGGCTAACGGATGGCGTAGAACTAACGGTGGACGCATCGCCAACGAAGAACTCTGGAAAGAGATGTGGATGATGTGCCAACGACACATAGTGGTCGCAACTTGGGTGCGAGGTCACGATGGTGATCTTGGCAACCAGTTGTGCGATCATTTCGCATGTATAGCTGCTTACAATGCTGCAGGTGTTCCAGTACCACCTGAGCTCATAGCAGCCAACAGGTTGTAAATTCCCCACGTTGCGAACAAAAAAGAGAAGGTCCCCAGGTGTAGGCTTCCGCCTACCCTGGTGACTTATACTTTTATTTTGTCAAACGACTTCAGGCGTGAGAACTTCTTCCTTCTCGTAGCCCTTTGTACGTTCACATTCGCACTGCTGTTCGTAGGTCTTCTTCCAGCACTGCCTCGTCTTGAACAACCCACATTTGTTCTTGCGACAAAAGCGATTGTTCTCATGGATGCCAGCCGCTGCACGAAGTTCCCGTTCGCGGTTCTTCCGAAGCTTGTTCATGATCGAACCAAGATCACCTCCGATCATATCCAACATGGGGTTGGAGTTATGAGGGACATGACTAAGAGGTTCGACTCCAGCTGCAAGTGCTGCAGCCATCATCAAAGCATTCTGTGGGTGCATTACAATTACCTCCTTGTTAAAAAGAGAGCACGGTAGAGCATCTCGCTCTACCGTGTCTCAGTCTCCTGTGAGAGGAAATTACTTGTTACCGTGCTCCAGACTCTTGAGAAGAGAAAGGAGTTTCTCACTTTCTTCCTTGGAGACCTTCAGGCAACGGACGTCGACCTTAGGTTTGGTGTTGACGTACTTGCCGTCCACAACATCGTAGTCTTTCCACTCTTCCATAGGAGGAAGGATAGCTGGCATGTTGGCGCAGTCCTTGTCAGCGAGTTCCTCGTAAACTTCCTGACGCTTGCAGGCAACAGCACGACACATGCGGAGAGCCTCGGCGAGGTTACGCATGCGCTCGGAGAGACACCTCTTGCAGACACGACCCTTACCATACTCGAGTTCAACGGCTCCAGCCGCCAGCATGTGCTCGACGTATTTGCGTGCGTCGTGGAGAGCAGTGAAGTCATTAAGACTCCAGCCATTCTTAGCTGCACCATCGAGGTAATCCGAGATCAGCTTCTCGGCTTCCTCGGGTTTGTTGGACAGATCTTCCTTGGAAGTGATGTCGAATTCCTGGACGATCCTAGTGCACTTGAACTTGTTGTCGAACTTGAACTTGGTGAATTTGAGTGTGGCAACCACATACTCCATCCCATCCTTCTTGACGGGAGCTTTCTTGCCACAAAGGCACTGACCAGGAGCGCAGTTGCACTTCTTGGTAGGAGCTTCCTTCTTCAGAGTCTTCTTGGCTTGTGCCTCGACCTGAGTAGCAGTGATCACTTCGGGTTCAGTCTTAGCGACTGTTTTCTTCTTTGTGCTCATTTTGGTATACCTTTGTTTTGGTTGTTGTTTGTGTGTACACTACATAAGGAATATATCGTTGAAATAAAGTTGGTATCTGCAATCTTATGCAGTTTTGCTTGAACTATTAATAGGAGTGATAGGTTATGCCATCGCCACTTGAAAATGTGAACGGAGCAGCCAGTGACGTCGTGAGTATGGAGGCACTGATCAACTCCCTGAAAGATGCATTGAACCTTTCAGTCATGGATGTTGACACCTTCATCACTAAGAACAACATCCAGGAGGTCACGAGCCCATTCATCCATGTTCCCTCTTCGCCTGCGTTTGATCCTGAGGGTATTTTCTCAGAGTCCATTTTCGGAGCTATCGCATCTCAGATGAGACTTATCCGTCACGGATACATCAACCTCAACTGTCATGTGTTCCATCCGATCATCTTCCAGAATCTTCTTGCTATCAAGAGGTTCTATGGAGAGATCATGTCTGGCAAGTCCTACGCTAAGTGGGATCCAGAGTCCAAGGACTTCGTCAGAGCAGATGAATCAGAGGAAGGGGCAGATACTGGATACAGTTTCTTCCTGAGTCATTTTAACCAGATCAACTTCTCTACTAACGAGTCTCTTAAACGCAATGATAAAGTGCGAGTAATAGAGAAGTACAAGGATCGACTTTTGATCGATAAAATACTCGTACTCCCCGCTGGATGGCGGGACCTTAACGACGAAGATGGACGAGTTGAAAAAGACTCGATCAACACACTGTACATCGCGTTGCTTGAAAGAGCTCGCGCCATGCCTCCTATGGGAGATACAGACGCCATCTACGATGCAGTGCATTATTCAGTCCAGCGTAAGGTTATGGAGATCTACGAGTACCTCTTCGAGTTCGCTAGAGGCAAGCGTGGGTTCTTGGAAGGTAAGTTCGGTGCCAGGTCCATCGCGATGGGTACTCGTAACGTGATCACTTCCTCGCTGATGGAAGCAGAGTCTCCTGACTCTCCTCAGTATCACAAACTCGATGAGGTCAAGGTCCCTCTCTATCAAGCAGCCAAGGGTTATACTTCACTTGTAGTATACTGGCTCAAGTCACTGTTCTACAGTCCTGTCATCCAGGATGGTGCTGACCAGATCCCGATCATCGATCCTAATGATCTCAAGCAGATCTATGTTCGCATCGACGATAAGGATAAGGACACTCTTCTCACGTCTGAGGGAGTTAACAAGACTCTTGACAGGTTCCGTGATGTAGAGTATCGTTGGAGACCAGTGACAGTGATGTCGGATGGTAAACCCTACTATCTCTACCTGGTTTACGATGATAAGGATGAGATCTCCATCTTCCGCAACCTTGAAGAGTTCAAGGAGATGTACGAACGCCGTACAGGTGCTAAACCTGACATGGCTAAAGTCCGTCCTCTCTGTTACGCGGAGATGATCTATGTTGCAACTTATCAGGCTTCGCTTGGAAGATCAGGTTACGTAACTCGTTATCCTGTTACAGACGAGCAGAGCTGTTTCGTTGCCAAGACTCATCTGTGCTCCACTGCTCCCGCAAGAGTTGTGAAGTTCATAACGAATGTTGAAACTGGAGCAAGCATCGAACTGCCTGAGTATCCGATCATAGGAGAAGGGTTCGTAGATGCGTTGCGTTTCCACCCATCCAAGCGTGCTGGTCTAGGTGCTGACTACGACGGCGACACAGTTACCTGGGGTCCTCTTATGTCCGATGAGGCTAATAAGGAATGCGAAGCTTACTATCATTCTGTGAGCAATTACGTTTTCCCTAACGGTTCCAGCATGGTGGGAACCGATGACCTTCTTGACATAACTTTGTTTACTTTAACTGAGGAAGTAAAAGAAAAGTGATTGTGATGGATACAACCTAGTGATGCACGGAACACCGTGCATCACTAGGCCATATTGCTTTTATGCTGCGAGTGCATCTGCCTCCTTCTCGAGCTGTTCAACCTCACGCTCCCATTTACGGGCACGTATGTTGACAGCTGCCTGACGCCGCTGAAGCATGTGACGGAATTCGTCCGCCCTGCTAGCATCGTCAGATACAACGTAGTTCTGAAGGCTGTCAATGTTGTGTTGCTCAGCGATCAGTTCCTGACGTTCGGTTTCAAGCTCATTGAGCCTGTTGAGTATCTGTTCTTTAGACATAGGTTAACTCCTTTGTTTGGGGGTTAGTCATTACATCTTAGGAATATACTTCTCAAAGATAATGACTGACGGCAAGGTTGGTGTTGCCACCAACCTTGCCTGAGTCATCATTGTTGTGTTAGCGACGAGGACGGAACGAGTAGCCAGAACTGCGACGATTCACATCCTGGATGTCCCTACCGATCTTGACCCACCGACCAGGAACATCCTTAGTAGCGATGTATCCGTGGTCCTTGAGGCCAAGGTTGGTGCGGGCGAGCTGGATCCTGTAGAATGCACCATCCATGTGTTTCACGATGCAGATGGTGACATCGTAGGGTTTCTCAGTGTAGACGATGGTCGTCTCGGTCGGGAAAGTTCCAGTTGTGAGGAATCCAGCGTTGCCTTCCTCAGTCAGATGGTTCTTGAGGAACTTCTGGACATGAGTGATGGCAGGATCGCTGACTCCGAAGATACCACGAAGAAGGTTCGTCTGAACTTCGACGTTGTTGATGTCGACAGATGGAGCCTCTTCGGCAGGCTTCTCTTCAGTCACCATGAACTTGAACACACCTTCTTCCGTCTTACTGACGAACTTCAGATTGATGTTGTCGTTCTCCACGATCTCACGGAGTCCGTCAGTGACGAGTTTGTCAGCGATGACTTCGCAAGTACATCCGCGAATAGCATCGTTGGCTGCTTTGATGAGAGTAGCACGATACTCATCATCGAAGGTGCATCCTTCATCGAACTCAAGCTCGATGACAGGTATAATAACAGTAGCGTCCTGGTTGTCAGTCTGACTCATGGTTGGTGTTTCCTTTGATTGTTGAATGGGTTCAGTAGGTTCTACAACGATATCGAACTTGTCCATCAGTTCATGGAGCTGTTCGTAGTTCTTGAAGTCTTCTGCGAAGATGTCACAATTCGCACGATAAAGACCAGTATTGTAGACTCTATAGAAGTCTTCGTTGGTGAATCGCATGATCTCGTCGAAGAGATCTGAGGCTTGGATTATCACCTCAGTCCTATCGTCCTTGTTAAGGGAGATGTCGACTATCTTGCCAGCACGGATCAGTGGATCCTTGGGTTCAGTCACCACTTCCTCCTTCGGAGGTTCCTGAGGTTCTGGTTCAGGCATTGATGCCGGAGTGGGCTCGATAGGTATCTCTGCAGGCGGAGGAGGAAGTTCTTCCTTGACCTCTTCCTTAGGTTCCACAGTGACGAGTTTCTGTTCGAGTTTAGCGACAGCCTCATCGTGGATCTTCTGTAGCCACTCTACTGAGCTAGCACCGAACTCGATGCGTTTCAGCCGAGGAGACTGGAACCTCACGGTTCCCTGTCCGAACGTAACGAGAGGACGGACATAGATCTCAGTACCGTCACCGTCGACATACTTGGTGATCAAAGTCAACGTGAACTCAGATGAACCATTACCGAGAGGTTCCTTGCTGAGTTTGATCATGAACATGCGAGGAGTCGTGAAGTTCCACATCTCGCCAACCACGCTACGATCGCTGATACGAGAGCGGATGGCGACCTGGTCGTCATGAGGCATGTTCTTGACGATAGCTTCAACGATGTCGACATGTGACGGGTTCATGGATTCGATACCGAACACCGACTTAACGATGTCGATAGACTCCATGGTCTCGAACGCGTGCTTGTCAGCAGCCAGTTTCCCATAAAGGAAACTCACAGTCTCACTTGTAACTTCAGATGATGGAACATTGTCTAGGTTATCCATGTTTCTTTCCTTTCACTATCGGATAATCGTCTGAGAACAGATTGTTGTCGTCGTCAAAACCGCAGTTGATCGGTATCTGACGGAGTAGTAGATGACACGGCATGACAGAGGACTTGATGATGTCCTTGACACGAATGAGAGGAATCAGTTCTGGTGGAACCTTGCCTCCAACTGGATTGATGACTATGGACGAAGGCCACTTGTGAAGTACGCCTCTTTCGTCCTTAGATGACAAGAACTTGACGAACCTGTCGTGTATGTCCTTGTCTTGATCCCTAAGCCAGGACCAGTAAGACTCAGTAGGTGCAAGTACCGGAACAGCAGGTGTTTTGAGTGGAGGTATGATGTCACCGTATTTAGCAGCGAACACATTCTGCCA